>OLZQ01000837.1_pt1 | contig 14255 bp, 9 predicted proteins | sample 1644511 | NCBI WGS metagenome assembly OLZQ01 (sample SAMEA103958132, study PRJEB25191) | human gut metagenome | biome: human-associated habitat [ENVO:00009003]; feature: intestine environment [ENVO:2100002]; material: feces | place: Germany | collected 2013/2015 | reverse complement strand
CCTCTTGCTTTAGCTTGCCAAGCTCTATAATTTCGTTAATGCTTTCCTGTTTTGCGGTCATACAGGTGTTGCCACAATTCTTCGGTGATGAAGGGCATGAAAGGATGCAACATACGGAGCAGTGCATCGAAGTACCGGAGTGTAGCATCGTAGGTTTTGCGGTCGATAGGTTGTTGATAGGCCGGTTTAACCATTTCGAGATACCAAGATGAAAATTCGTCCCAGAAGAGTTTGTATATAGCCATGAGGGCTTCGGACAGACGATATTTCCCGAACAGGTCTTTGACTTCTTCGAGCGTACGGTTGAGTTGTGCGTCGAACCATTCTACGGCAATGGCTGCCGTTTGAGGTTGGGGGAGGGTTTCATCTACGTTCCAACCTTTTACCAAGCGGAAGGCATTCCATATTTTGTTGTTAAAGTTGCGTCCTTGCTCGCATAACGCATCGTCGTATAGTATGTCGTTTCCGGCAGGTGCGGCCAACATGAGTCCCATGCGGACACCGTCGGCTCCGTAGGTTTTTATCAGTTCGAGAGCGTCGGGCGAATTACCGAGCGACTTGGACATTTTTCGTCCTATTTTGTCCCGTACGATTCCGGTGAAATAGACATTGCGGAAAGGAAGTTTGTGTTCATACTCGTATCCGGCCATAATCATTCGAGCCACCCAGAAGAAAATGATATCGGGGGCTGTAACCAAATCGGTGGTCGGGTAATAGTAGTTTATTTCTTCGTTGCCGGGATTGTTGATACCATCGAAAAGCGAGATGGGCCATAACCACGAAGAGAACCATGTGTCGAGGCAATCTTCGTCTTGTCGCAGATCGCTCATTTGAAGGTCGGCCTTACCACTTTTCTCTCGGGCTAATTTCAACGCTTCTTCGGGTGTGGCAGCTACTACGAATCCGCCTTGCGGAAGGTAGTACGCCGGGATGCGATGTCCCCACCAAAGCTGGCGGGAGATACACCAATCTTTAATGTTTTCCATCCAGTGCCGATAAATGTTTTTGAATTTATCGGGGTGGAATTTGATTTCGTCTTTCATGACGGCATCGAGAGCTGGGGCTGCAAGTTTATCCATTTTGACAAACCATTGCATCGATAGTTTGGGCTCGATAACGACATTGGTACGTTCGGAATAACCCACTTTATTGTCGTAATCTTCGACTTTTTCGAGTAATCCAGCCTTTTGTAAGTCTTTGGCGATTTGTTTGCGAACGTCGAAACGATCCATTCCTACGTAAAGTCCTCCGGCTTCGCTGATGGTTCCGTTGTCGTTGAATATGTCGATACTCGGCAGATTGTATTTTTCTCCCAACATATAGTCATTTACATCGTGTGCCGGGGTGACTTTTAAACAGCCGGTTCCGAACTCAATATCGACATAGTCGTCCATGATAATAGGAACCACTCGATTTACCAGCGGTATGATGACTTTTTTCCCTTTAAGAAATGAATAACGCGGGTCGTTGGGGTTTACGCAAACTGCCGTGTCGCCTAAGATTGTTTCAGGTCGTGTGGTGGCAACGATAATGTATTTATCCTCGCCTTCGATAAAATAGCGCAGATAATAGAGTTTGCTGTGTTCGTCTTTATAAATGACTTCTTCGTCGGAGAGGGCGGTGAGGGCTTTGGGGTCCCAATTTACCATGCGGACTCCTCTGTAAATGAGTCCTTTGTTGTATAAGTCGACAAATACTTTCAAAACACTTTCGGAACGGATTTCGTCCATAGTGAAAGCAGTGCGGTCCCAATCGCAGGAAGCTCCCAATTTTTGGAGTTGTTTCAAGATGATTCCGCCGTGTTCTTCTTTCCATTCCCAAGCGTATTTGAGAAATTCTTCTCTGGAAAGATCGCTTTTTTTAATACCTTGCGCTGCAAGTTTATTTACCACTTTGGCTTCGGTGGCGATAGATGCATGGTCTGTGCCGGGAACCCAACAAGCATTTTTCCCCTCCATGCGAGCCCGGCGTACCAGAATGTCTTGTATCGTATTGTTCAGCATGTGCCCCATGTGCAGAATCCCGGTGACATTGGGTGGCGGAATGACAACGGTATAGGGTTCTCGACCGTCGGGCTTCGATTTGAAAAGACCGTTTTTCAACCAATAGGCATACCATTTTTCTTCTACGTCGGCGGGATTGTACTTCGTGGCAAGTTCGTTCATAAAGTCGTTCTTTCAGAATGTTCTATATTATTTCAAGATACAAAAGTAAAAAGGCTTTTGTACCAATCGGGTGCAAAAATATAAAATATTTTCCGAAAAAGATATTCTTCGGAGTCAAAGGTGTTTATGGTATTTGTCTCGAAAAGAAAGTTTTTTTGTTTTCGACATATTTCGTAAGCTATCGTTTAAGCCCGTCCACGGCGGAACGTAGTTGTTCGAGCGCTTTTTGCAAAACTGCGCGAGGTGTACCTACATTTAGCCGCATGTGTCCTTTGCCTTCGGGGCCGAACATTTCACCGTCGTTGAGTGCGAGTCTGGCTTTATCGACAAAAAGGTCGATGAGTGCATCGTGTTCGAGGTGAAGCCGTGTACAGTCGAGCCATACGATAAAGGATGCTTGCGGCCTGATGGCTTTGATGTCGGGAATATGACAATCGAGAAACTCTTCGACAAATAGTATATTTTGTTCGATGTAGGCTAACATTTGTTCGCGCCATTCTCTACAATGGTTATAAGCGGCTTCGGTGGCTATGGTCGCCATGAATGTGGGTTCGTTCAGCTCGTTTGCCGTGAGCCAGTCGAAGAAGCGCTTACGAATCGTTTCGTTGGGAACAATGGCATAGGAGCTGACCAAGCCTGCGATGTTGAACGTCTTGGAAGGAGCTCCGAATGATATACTGTTTTGAGCCGCTGTTTCGGATACCGAGGCAAAAGGGTGATGTTTGGCTCCGAAGAGAGGCATATCGGCATGAATTTCATCGGCAATGATGAGTATGTTGTGCCGTGCACAGATTTCGGCGATTCGCTGTAATGTTTCCAACGGCCAAACCACTCCTCCGGGATTATGAGGATTACAGAGAATGAACAGCTTGCATTGGGAGTCGATGATCGATTCAAGGTGATCGAAGTCCATTTCGTAGTGGGAGCCGTTCCATTTGAGCGGATTATGTACAACCTGCCGACCGTTACTTTCGGGGACGGCCATGAACGGTGTATAGACCGGAGTCTGTATGATGATTTTATCTCCGGGGTTACTAAATACATTGACTGCCAAGCCTATGCCCTTGACAATCCCGGGAATATAGGTGATCCATTCTCTTTTTACTTTCCAGCCATGCAGGTAGTCGAGCCAATCGATAATGGATTGCCAATAGCTCGCAGGAGCCTCGGCATATCCGTAAACCGGGTGTTGTAACCGGCGTACGAGAGCATCCGTTATACAGGGGGCGACCGCAAAATCCATGTCGGCAATCCATAAAGGAATGAGATCTTCCCGACCATAGCGCTCACAGAGAACATCGGTTTTCATAGCTCCGGTGTGATGCCGGTCGATAATTGTGTCGAAATCGTACTGAGAGGACATTTTATATACTGTTTAGGTGTTAGGTTGCTTATGTCGATTTGTCAAAAGCCGAGTTCTATCTGAAATCTTAATTGCCAGCGATTATAATCGGAATCGACAAATTCATTTTTGTAATTGTAAGACAGGTCGGCTTGTACTTTTAATCTGTGATCTATCAGATATTTCGTGACACCGAACGTCGATTGGTTGTGACTGCGATAATTGGCATAAGGCTGTACTTCTTTATCCGGCATGATGGTAGAGTTTCTCAATGCGATTTCCCAATTGGAACGAAAGAGATAACTTGCCTGTACGTTGAGCCCCATTCCAGTGAGGACATATTGTTCTACATTTTCGCCCGATTTAATGAGCGGAGAGGAAGATGATATACGCCCCATGAAATCGGTATAAAAAGCAAATCCTTGATATTTGAAGATGAAGTCGACAAAATAGGAAGAAAGGTTACGGGTCTGGTCAAACAGTAATTTGTCCCCATTGGAACCTTGTGCCCGAAGAGCTCGGTCGTTATAGCTGTATGCTCCCGCTAAAAGGATTTTGGGCGTTTGTTCTCGTTCATAATCGCCTTCCATAGCATCTCCTTTCCCGGTGAATCGTCCCAGTGGGAATAGTTCTATGCGTCCCGTATATGCGAGTCCACTCCCTTTATTGTTTCCCCAGTTTCTGCCTTCTCCGGTAGTAATAGAGGCTTTGGCCGCTAAATCCAAAGAGCCGAATAGATGTTGATTGTATTCTCCGAAGATACCGAAATCGCGGTCGAGATTGAATTCGGAGTTTACAATGGAACGATCTACGAATTGTAGGGCACTCGAAGAGTTTATTCGGGCGCGATTCGCCCGTATTTTGGTTTGTCCGAAACCGATATTCCATGTCGAGTTGGGAACGTAGTAAATCATTGCGTCGCGTACGATGTTGTTGTTCCCATTGGGCAGCGTTTTCATATCGTAAGGCGAGAAGCCTAACTGAACTAAATAGGTGAGTTTGGGTGTATAGATATATCCATCGAAACGTAACCTGAGCCGTTTGACGCGGGCGTCGATATCCTGAGCCTCGAATTTCTCGTTGAAGTCGATATCGACCAAATTTTGCATGCGAATGCGCATCGTGAGTTTATAGCTTTTGTTTTTAGGTTGGAAAGATATACCGTTCCCGACTTCTATATCGGGCATGTGCATTCGTATTTTTTCTAATTCATCGGCATAATCGGTATCGGAGGTGCGGACCGTGGTCGAATCGTTCCCGATGATAAATGTCTTTGCGGATGCAGATAGCATGAATAGCGAGAGAAATATTCCCGATAGAAATAATCGTTGATAATTCATAACGTTGTTTGATTTGATTTTGAAATTCATGCTACAAAAATTGAATGTGATTTTGAAATAGATTTGAAATACTTGGAATATTATTAAAAATATTCATTTTTATTGGTGCATTTTGTTTCTTCGATAAGGCGTTTTTTCTGTGTAAATTTCGACAAAAGGAATATTTTTGAAATTTTTCATACCTTTATTTTAAATTGCTCCAAAATTACAACCAATGTGTCAATATTCCAAAGACCGTTTCTGAAATTTCGACAATGGGGGGAATCGATTCAAATAAAAAAAGTCCATAGCGTATATATTACGCTATGGACTTTGCATTTGCGGAAGGAGGGGGATTCGAACCCCCGGTACCCATTCGAGTACGTCAGTTTAGCAAACTGGTGGTTTCAGCCACTCACCCATCCTTCCAAAGGACGATTTGTCGTTGACGCCATTTTTTCAAATGCAGCGCAAAGATAAGCGGAATATTTGAAACAGCAAACTTTTTCGCATTATTTTATTTCGGGAATAATCGTTACTTTTGTCCCGTCAAGGTGCTTTTGCGCTGTGTATAATCGGATTATTATGTCGAATGTGAATAAAGGTATAAAGATATTTGCTTGGATAACAGGAGGGCTTATTTTGATTCTCGCATGTTTGTTTATTCCGGTAATGAAGAGTTATTTGTATGATCCTGTTATTACCGAACAAACGGTGTGCTATGTTTATCCGAAGTGGAATGATGTTCAGCTCGATAGTGCTTTGCATTCGGTGATTCCAGATGAGAATTCGATCCCGAGAGTAAAACGTTTGCTGTCGTTTTATAAATTCGATTCTAATGTTCGTGTAGGAGCTTATCGGCTTCATGCCGGTATGACAGCTCGGCAGATGGCTTTGAAATTGTCGAGGGGAAGCCAATCTCCCATACGAGTTACATTTAATAACGTACGCACTCTCGAACAATTGGCCGAAAGGGTATCGGGGCAGTTGTTTTTTTCGAAAGAGGAGTTGTTGGCTTTGCTGTACAACGATAGTGTTTGTGCGGATTTAGGTTTTACGAAAGCGACTCTCCCGGCTTTGTTTTTGCCGGATACTTATGAGTTTTACTGGACTGTGACTCCCGAATCTTTTTTACAGAAGATGAAGCGGGAGTATCGCATTTATTGGGAAGGAAAGCGGGAGCAACAGGCAAAGCGGTGGGGATTGACTCCTGTGGAGGTAGCGACTCTGGCTTCGATCATAGAGGAAGAGACTAACAAACGTGATGAAATGGGAAAGGTTGCGGGTCTTTATATGAACCGATTGCGTAAAGGCATGCCTTTGCAGGCAGACCCTACGGTAAAATTTGCCCACGGGGATTTTTCGCTGAAACGCATATTGAATGTTCATTTGACCATAGAATCGCCATATAATACTTATCGGGTTACGGGATTGCCTCCCGGCCCTATACGGATTCCTTCGAAACAGGCTATCAATGCCGTGCTGACACATACACCGAACGGGTATTTTTATATGTGCGCCAAAGAGGATTTTTCGGGCTATCATAATTTTGCCGTGACTTTGGCAGAGCATCAACGAAATGCAATTCGATACCAGCAAGCATTGAACAGACTCGGAATACGTTGATGGGGGAATGTAAATAGTAAAGCCTCGTCTCACGACGGGGCTTTACTACTTGAAATATATCAAAAACAAGAAAGAGGATAATGTTTATTACAGGAATAAACAAAGGATAATATAATACCAATGAAACACACAAAAAACAAGAATATTATCGTATAAATTAACTCTTCCAGACCGGAGATTTTGGCTCGACGGAAGCGACGCTTCGCTTCTTTTTCCCTAAGGAGAGCCGTTTCTTTCCCGGTTTCGATAATAAAACACACTCGTATTGCAAAAAGTTTTTATCCGGAGCGATTTTAGTATATTTTAATAATTCGAGATTTCTTCTACGGGAGGAGGCATAGGGGTATCGGTATCATCGTCTATCCAAATGGCCAATGTGAGCCAATATAACAGTAGTGCGATAGCTATGCCTACACCTATCGCAGTCCAGATTTTTTGTCGTTTTTTCTCCATACTATATTAGTTATTCGAAAGAATAACATCGGTCGGGAGATAAAAGTTCTTTTTAGAAGGGTATATCGTTATTGGACGAACCGGGGGGATTCAGGAAATCGGGGTTCCCAGACAGTGGCGCTGCCGATGGTGTGCTCGTGTCGGGAGTATTGAACTTCGAGGTTACCGGTGCACTGAAATCGGTCAGTCGGGTGTCTTCGTCGTAATTTTGGAATCGAGCCAGATAAGAGACGAATTTCATATTCACGGTATCGGTCGCACCGCTACGGTGTTTGGCTATGATAAATTCTGCCAAGCCTTCGATGCTGTTTCCATTGGCATCTTCCTTGGACCGCGTATAATATTCGGGACGGTGTATAAAGCAAACCATATCGGCATCTTGCTCGATAGCTCCCGATTCACGCAAGTCGGAAAGTTGCGGGCGTTTCCCTTCTTTACCGTCTTTGTCGTTACCCCGGGATTCCACACTACGATTTAACTGGGACAGGGCGATGATAGGTATTTGAAGCTCTTTTGCCAATTGTTTGAGCGAACGAGATATGGTGCTGACTTCTTGTTCTCGGCTCCCGAAGGACATACCGCTAGCGTTCATCAGTTGCAAGTAGTCTATGATGATGATTTTGATTCCGTGCTCGCGAACCAATCGGCGTGCTTTTGTCCTAAGTTCAAAAACGGAAAGGCTGGGGGTATCGTCTATATATATAGGAGCGTTCCTCAGTATTTCGATACGAGACATGAGCCGTTCCCATTCGAACGGGGCCAACTGTCCGCTTTTGATTTTATCGCCGGGGATTTCGCAAGTGTTGATGATGAGACGATTGACAAGCTGGACATTGGACATTTCGAGCGAGAAGATAGCCACCGGCGTGTTATAGCTGACAGCCATGTTCTTTGCCATAGAAAGGACGAATGCCGTTTTTCCCATAGCGGGACGGGCGGCGATAATGATGAGGTCGGAATTTTGCCAACCGGAAGTAATTTTGTCGATGTCGTGAAACCCGGTTTGCAGTCCGCTCAATCCGTCACTTCGATTGGCTGCTATTTGAATTTGTCTGATAGCTTCGCTCAGTACCGGGTCTATTTGAGTAACGTCTTTTTTCAGGTTACGTTGGGAAATTTCAAAGAGTTTCCCCTCGGCTTCCTGCATAAGGTCATCTACGTCGTTGGTCTCGTCAAAGGCCTTGTTGAGTATTTCGCTGGAAAATTCGATTAATTCCCGAGCCAAATATTTTTGGGCTACGATGCGGGCATGGTATTCGATGTGCGCCGCCGATGCTACACGTCCGGTAAGTTCGGAAATACGGAGGGCTCCGCCGACTTCATCGAGCTTTCCGTCGAGTCGCAGTTGCTCGGTGACGGTGAGCATGTCAATGGGGCGTTGTTGTGCTCCCAACCGGGATATTGCACTATAAATGAGCTGGTTGGTCGGCTCATAGAAACACTCTGGCTTTAAGATGTCGCAAACGGTGGTATAGGCATCTTTTTCGAGCATGAGAGCTCCCAACACGGCTTCTTCGAGCTCTTTGTCCTGAGGTTGTAGCTTGCCTTGTTCCGAAACTTTCGGAGCGTAGGCTTTTTTCTGGCGAGTGTAATTTCTTCGAGTTTCCATGCAGCAATTCTTTCCCGTTACAAAAGTAGTCAATCTTTCTGCTATCGGGAAATTTGGTGAGTGAATCTTATAATGAACTTTTCAACAGGCGGATATTTCCGATTAATTACAGGGCCGGTGTCGTATCGGGGTATTTCGCCATTTGCTTTTCACAATATTTTTGGAATAGCTTCCAATCGTAATAAGGTGCATATTCCGAATCGATGGGTAATTTTGTTTCTTGTTCATTGAACAATACTTTCACGAGTATTTTCCCATCGGTATTTTTATAAAGTATCCATTGGATATTCGTCGCCATAGGATTGTATTTGAAGTCTTGCCAAACCTCGGTTACTTTTTCGGGATCGGCTTCTACAACGGCTGCATTCTCAATGCCTAACAGGGCGAGTAAAGGAATTGTATTTTCACCGTGTGCAAAACGTAAATTGGCTTCGACACCGTTTCCGTCGATCGCCGCTTGCGATGTAGCCAACATGTCTTTTAACAGAGGTTTCGCAATGGCGACAGGAAGTCCTTTTCCGGGAATGGAGTTGGCTTTACGCAGGTATTGCGATAGATTGTTCGCGCTCCACAAATCGAATTTTTCTTCTTCTGTGAACCACGGATACAGGGATATGTCGTAGTCGGTATTCGGTAATATGATGGTTAAAGCGTATAGGTGGGTCATGAATGTAATAGGATCGGGTATGATTTGCTCCCACCCTTTCTTGAATATACGGTCGATAAGCCTTGTGGGTGTATGCTTTTCCTGATAGGCTCGGAGTATCTTTTTCCATGAGCCTTTCGAGAGATATTGTTGGTATTCTTTTCCTTTGAAGAATCGCAGGGTATTGTCATATCCGTTGCTGGGATCCATAGAAAACTCCGCCGTGGGGGTATAACCTCTCATTTCTGCGACGAATGCCGCCATACTCGCCATAGAGCGTGGAACCGTGGTCGATTGTGCCACAAGGGTCACTTTGCCGTCCTGAGGTGTAAACGCCGGACGAAAGCGGTGATACATGCGACGAGCCATATCCCGGTGTTGTCGGGCTCCGAGCGGAGTGAGGTCTCCCCAGCGATGATTCATCAAATGGTAGATGGTGTCGATTTGATTGCGCAGCAGTTTGCCTTCCCGGGTTAAAAGGTTCAAAGAATCGGCTTTATTCATTAGTTTGTACAGGTTCGGAACCATGCTTTTTGAATCGTGGGTGCGTGAACCGTGTCGAGCTATATGATCGATGTGAAACGGTATGAAATCTTTTGGAGCCGGGGTGTCTGTGGTGTCGTTGCAATAATAAACAGAAGCCGTACTACCGAAAAATTGTGGATTTTGATGTAGAAAATCTTTTATAGAATTTTGCCCGAAAGAGATTGCAGATAGGCATAAAAGGATAGTACCGGCGGTGAGGGTTCTTTTTTTCATTTGTTTCTGTTTTTCTATTATGTCGGTAAAATTATAATAAATTTTCTCTTCGATGAAATTTTTATTCTTTTTTAGAGTGGAGTTGCCTATGTGACTGAGAATGGTTATTTTCGCAAAGATTCTCGAAAAACAAGGATATAGATGATTAGATTTCCCAATGCAAAAATCAATTTGGGGTTGCGTATCGTAGCCCGTCGTCCCGATGGTTATCACAATATAGAGACGGTATTTTATCCCGTTCAGTTACAAGATGCTTTGGAGATTGTTCCAACGTCGCAACAGGAGACGGAGTTGTCTTTGTCGGGAATTGTCATAGACGGTGATCCCCAGAATAATTTGGTGATGAAAGCGTGGCGAAGATTGAGCCATCGTTTTTCGTTACCCCCGATATCTATTTATCTCCATAAAGCCATACCCTTTGGTGCTGGGTTAGGAGGTGGTTCTTCCGATGCCGCTTTTTTGTTCGCGATGGTGAGAGATTATTTTCGTTTGCCGTTGAGCGATGACGAGCTTGACAAGGAAGCTGCTTCTCTGGGAGCCGATTGCCCATTTTTCTTGCATAATAAACCTTTATTAGCCAAAGGAATAGGCGATGAGTTCGAGCCGATCGAATTGTCGTTGAAGTCCTATCGAATCGTATTGGTAAAGCCTTCTGTCTCCGTGCCTACGTCGGTGGCTTATTCGTTGGTTACTCCGGTATTGCCGGAAGAGTCGGTGAGGGATACCGTTTCCCGTCCGGTCGAGGAGTGGAGAGGTAGATTGATCAATGACTTTGAAGAAAGTGTGTTTGCCCGATTTCCGGAAATAGGAGAGATAAAGGATCGTTTATATGAACAGGGAGCTGTATATGCATCTATGTCCGGTTCGGGTTCTTCGGTATTTGCCCTATTCGATAAAGAAGTCGATCTTGCCGATTGTTATCCGGGGTGTTTTGTTTGGACTGGAATTTGTGAAGTATAGCGTATAAAATCGTTTTTGAAAAAGAGAATGATCGAAGATTGTTACATGACCGGTATTATAGATAAGATAAATTCTTTATATCCGATTTCCGATGATACGATACGGACATTGAAAGAGAGCATGACTTTGTGCCGTTTTCCCAAGAAGTATCAGTTGATAAGGGCGGGCATGTATTGTAAATCGGCTTATTTTATAGGGAAGGGAATGACTCGCTCGTTTTGGTTGGTGAACGGAGAAGAGATAACGACTTCTTTTTCGTGTGAGGGCGGAATCGTGTTCAGTATGGACGAACTCTATTATAACAAGATGAGCGAAGAATTTGTGGAGACCCTTGAAGATGTAGTCGTTTATAGAATATCTCTGGATAAATTGCGTCGGCTGTTCGAAACGAATATCGAACTGGCTAATTGGGGGCGGATTATTCATCAAGACGAGTACCGGCGTTTGCATCGCTCCCATAAGGAACGTTTGACTTTATCGGCAAAAGAACGGTATGAGGAGTTCAGGCAGCAATTCCCTCAGGTGAACCAGCGAGCTCAACTTGGGTATATCGCATCGTATTTGGGTATAACACTCTCGACGCTCAGTCGTCTCAGGGGAGCCCGAAAATGACCTTTCGGAGGATTTTTTGACATAGGACAAATTTTAAATTATATAAGTCCTGTAATTTTGCCGTAATATTAATCATCACTAAAATCAAAAATCTAAATTACCAATTCATTATGCAACAAATTTCTTCTGCTGCGTTTTCAGATACCAAACCTCATTATGAGTTGCTTGACGGATTACGTGGTGTAGCTGCGCTTTTGGTCGTGTGGTATCATGTCTTCGAAGGGTATGCTTTTGCCGGTGGTACTCTTATAGAAAGCATCAATCATGGATATTTGGCCGTGGATTTCTTTTTTATTTTATCGGGCTTCGTTATCGGTTATGCTTATGATGATCGTTTGGGAAAGAGCCTGACGGTAAAAAATTTCTTTAAGCGGCGGTTGATTCGTCTTCACCCGATGGTTGTCATGGGTGCAGTTTTAGGTGTGATTACATTTTGTATCCAGGGTAGCGAACAGTGGGACGGGACTCATGTAGCAACGTCGATGGTGATGTGGGCTTTGCTTTTCGCGATGTTTTTCATTCCGGCCTATCCGGGTGCAGGTTATGAGGTTCGGGGTAATGGTGAAATGTTTCCTTTGAACGGTCCCAGTTGGTCATTATTTTTCGAGTATATCGGTAATATTTTGTATGCTTTGTTTATTCGTCGTTTGTCTACTAAGGCGTTAACTGTTTTTGTGGTATTACTGGGAATCTGTCTGGCTTGTTTCGCTATCTTCGATGTATCGGGGTATGGCATGATAGGGGTAGGCTGGACGCTCGATTCGGTGAATTTTGTGGGCGGATTGTTGCGAATGCTTTTCCCGTTTTCTTTGGGACTGTTGTTGTCTCGTAATTTCAAACCCGTGAAAGTGAGAGGGGCATTCTGGATATGTTCTTTCGTATTGTTGGTTTTGTTTTGTGTTCCTTATGTAGAAGGGGTTGAACCTATATGCATGAATGGTCTTTTTGAGGCTTTTTGTATAGTCGTGGTATTTCCTGTTCTTATTATATTGGGTGCGTCGGGAAACACAACCGATAAAACATCTACGAGGATATGTAAATTTTTGGGAGATATTTCTTTCCCTCTTTATATCACGCATTACCCGTTTATGTATTTGTTCTATTCTTGGTTGATTGAGAACCAGTATTTTACATTCGGGGAAACGTGGCAAGTAGCCTTGTGTGTTTATGTATGGAATATATTGGTAGCCTATCTTTGTTTGAAACTTTATGACGAGCCGGTGAGACGGTGGTTGAGCAAGAAATTTTTGAAAAAACGCTAGGGATAACCCCGTTAATGGGGTTTATTTGATAGATAATAAAATTTCCATGCTTAAATTAGTTTTATGAAAATGATAGATTGTAGAAAGTCGTTGATGGTATGCATCGGTTTGTTGCTGTGCGGAACCTTTTCGGCGCAGGAATCGGAGTTCGATTTGGCATCGCAGAGATCGGAAGCGCAAGACGTTTTTGCTGTGCCGGGTAAAAAATTGGATCATAAAGGGATAATTATTAACCCTACTCCTCATAAACTGGTTCTCGACCCAACCGGGAGGCTCGATATTTCGGGTGGAGTGTGTCTAAAAGATAAGCATGGAAAGTTTTCCGAGGATTTGGATTTTGTCACTTTTAACAAGAAGGGGGTAAAACTCTCCGTCGATTTTGGTTCGAAGGCTTCGGCTAAGTATGGGGTAAAACCTGTTTCGGGTGCATATCGCATGAATATCGGAAAGAATGGTATATCGCTCGTCGGTTATGACGAGCGGGGAGCTTTTTACGGTTTGCAGACCCTTCGCCAGTTAGTCGAGAGTCCTGCGACTGTAACGGGCGAATTACCATATGTGGAAATCGACGATTACCCCGATTTGAAATACCGGGGAGTAGTAGAAGGATTTTATGGAACGCCGTGGTCTCATGAGGTGAGAATGTCTTTGATAGATTTCTATGGAAAGTTCAAGATGAATAGTTATTTGTACGGTCCGAAAGACGATCCGTACCACAGTTGTCCGAATTGGAGGCTTCCATATCCCGAAAAAGAGGCCGGAAATATCAAAGAATTGATAGAGGCTTGTAAACGTAATCGGGTCGATTTTGTCTGGGCGATACACCCGGGACAAGATATTAAATGGAACGAGGAGGATTATCAAAACCTCGTTAATAAGTTTAATTTGATGTATGACCTCGGTGTACGGGCTTTCGCCCTCTTTTTCGACGATATATCGGGTGAAGGGACAAATCCGGTGAAACAGACGGAGCTTTTGAATAGATTGACTAAGGATTTTGTGAAGTCCAAAGGCGATGTAGCATATTTAACGGTTTGTCCGACCGATTATTCCAAGCTTTGGGCAAACCCCACACCGCAAGGAAGTCTTGCTATTTATGGAGAAACTCTCGATCCGTCGATAGAAGTGTTTTGGACAGGAGACGTAGTATGCAGCGACTTAACACCGGAGACTTTGGATTGGGTTAATTCCAGAATTAAGCGGCCGGCATATTTTTGGTGGAATTATCCGGTTACCGACTATGTGCGCAATATTATTTTGCAAGGACCTGTTTATGGCTTGAATACTTCGTTGGATTCTAATGATCTTTGCGGAATAGCAAGTAATCCGATGGAACATGGAGAGGCTTCGAAATTGGCCTTATACGGGGTTGCCGATTATACCTGGAATATAGCGGCTTATAATCCTATCGATAATTGGGAGAGAGGACTCGGCGAATTGATGCCGAAAGCAAGGGAGGCCTATCGGACATTCGCTATTCATTCCTGCGATACGGAGACCGG
>OLZQ01000836.1_pt1 | contig 14270 bp, 7 predicted proteins | sample 1644511 | NCBI WGS metagenome assembly OLZQ01 (sample SAMEA103958132, study PRJEB25191) | human gut metagenome | biome: human-associated habitat [ENVO:00009003]; feature: intestine environment [ENVO:2100002]; material: feces | place: Germany | collected 2013/2015 | reverse complement strand
TGGAGGCGCTCTTCTCGAAGATCGGCCTCGTCCTGCCGATGGACACCGCCCTGCTCGGCATATCGAGTGCCGTCTGCGGCTGCGGCCCGGCGTTCGTCGCCATGTTCATCGAGGCGCTCGGGGACGCAGCCGTCAAGCACGGCGTTGCGCGTGCCGACGCTTACCGCATGGCGAGCCAGATGATCGTCGGGACCGGGAAATTGCAGCTCGCCTCGGGGCAGCATCCCGGTGCGATGAAGGACGCCGTCTGTTCGCCCGGCGGAACGACGATCGCGGGCGTCGCCGAACTGGAGCGCAAGGGCTTCCGCGGCGCGGTGATCGACGCCATCGACGCTATTCAGAATAAAAAATAACCCGCCCGGCTAAAAGCCGGGTTTTAGGAGGCGGACGGTGGCTTCGGGGCGCTTGTCATCCGGTTCTGCGCCCGGGGCCGGGAATCGTTTTTTGGGGGCTGCGGGACGAAGCGACGCCGTTTGCGTCCGAATAGGAAAACCGCCGGACCTTTTCGAAAGGACCGGCAAATTTTTCGGCGATTTATGCCGGAAACGGAGATGAATCCGTCCGAATGCAGCATATTGCCGTATGCTTCGATCGGATTCTGTTCGGGAATGGGCGAGAAGGCGAGAGACTGCATGTTGTCATTCAGCATGATGCGCAATGAAAGGCAAAAAAAGTAAACGAGGCGACGGCCTGGAAACCGAAACCTCGTTTACGATAGTCAATAGTGAACTCTCCGCGGATGCGGTCCTTTCTTGCCGCTGCGGGGTTATTTCACCGAGACGGGCAGCGTGGCGGCGATGTCGGCCGACGAGGTTCCCAGCGAAAGGGTGTATTCGCCCGGGTTGACCTTCCAGCCGCGCGACTGCGTGTCCCAGAACGCCAGCGCCTGCCGGTCGAGTTCGAACTCCACGACGGCGCTTTTGCCGGGGGCCAGGGTCACTTTCCGGAAGCCTTTCAGCTCCTTTTTCGGCCGGAGGACCGTCGGGGCGTTCTCCGTGACGTAGAGCTGCACGACCTCCGCGCCCTCGCGATCGCCCGTGTTGGTCAGCGTGACGCTCACTTTCAGCGGCTTGTCGGCGGGGAACGCCTTCGGGGCGCGGGGTTTCGAAAGCTCGAACGTGGTGTACGAAAGTCCGAATCCGAAGGGGTAGAGCGGTGCGATGCCCTTGGTCTCGTACCAGCGGTAGCCGACCAGCACCGACTCCTTGTAGTCGATGTCGTAGAGCTGGATCAGGCGTTCGTTGTAGGCGCGGGGCGCCTTGTTGTAGAACTCCGCGCCGGCGGGCATCGTGCCTTTGGCGGGGGAGTCGTTGAACTCCTTCTCGATGGTCATGGGCAGTTTGCCCGAGGGCGACAGTTTGCCCGAAAGAATGTCGGCCAGCGCCGTGAAGCCGCTCTGGCCCGGATACCAGCCGTAGATCACCGCTGCGGCTTTGTCGTTCCAGCCGCCCATGCGGATTCCCGAACCCGAGTTGACCAGCACGATGGTGTTGGGATTGGACTCGACGGCCGTGCGGATGAAGGCCTCCTCCTCCTTGGGCAGCGCGAAGGGGCGTTCGAACGACTCCACGTCGATCGTGCCCGTCGAGAGCAGCACCACGTCGGCGGCGGCCAGCTCCTCGCGGGAGGGTTTTTCGACGACGCGGACCGCATCGCCGTAGACCTCGCGGAGCGCCGCGGTCAGCGTCACGTTGTCGTAGCCCAGCACCTCGGCCGAGGACGACGTGCTGCCTCCCGTGCGGGGAATCTGCTCGGTGAAGCGTCCCGTCAGCAGGATTTTGCGGCCTTCGGCGAGAGGCAGGATGCCGTTGTTGCGCAGCAGTACGATGCCCTCGGCGGCCACGTCGTAGCCGGTCTGCTTGTGCGCCGGGAATTTCTCCAGCAGGGCGGGAACGTATTTCTCCCGGTCGTAAAGTCCGAAGGCGATGCTCGTGGCGATGTTGGGGCGGATCATTTTCTCAATGTCCTTTTCGGTGATGCGGCCCTCCTTGAGCAGCGCGCGCACCTCGCCGAAGAACTCCTTGCGGCCCGGCATCTCGACGTTCTGGCCGCTCTTGACCACCTTCTCCGTGTCGTTCACCGACGACCAGTCGCTCATCACGCAGCCCCGGAATCCCAGTTCGCCGCGCAGGATGCGTTGGATCAGGTCGGCGTTCTGCCCGGCCCACTCGCCGTTGAGGCGGTTGTAGGAGGTCATCACGTAACCCACGCCAGCGTCGATGCCGGCCTTGAACGGCGGCAGGTAGAGTTCGTGCAGCGCCCGTTCGTCGACGATCGAGTTCGAGCGGCGGCGGTAAAATTCCGTCTCGTTGCAGATGAAGTGTTTCAGACACGCCACGGTTCCCGTCGACTGCATGCCCTTCACATACTCGGCGACCATCGCCGAGGCGAGCAGCGGATCTTCGCCCATGTATTCGAAGTTGCGTCCGTTCTGCGAGTTGCGGTAGATGTTCATGCCCGGACCCAGCAGGACTTCGATGCCTCCGGCGCGGCACTCTTCGCCCACGGCTTCGGCATAACGATAGGCCAGCGACGGATTGAAGGTCGCTGCGAGGGAGATCGGGCACGGAAAGGCCGTCGAACGCTCCAGCTGGCGGACCATCGTCGGGTCGGACAGGTTGTCGCGCATGTGCACGCCCTGCGTGGCGTCGGAGAGATAGATGTAGGGCATGCCTTTCTCGGGCACGCCGTAGAAGAAGAACGAGGAGTAGCCGCGCATGAACGAGATCTTCTCGTCGAGGGTCAGCTGTGCGATCCGGGCGTCGGCCTGCCGGTAGGCCTCGTCCCACGCTACGACCTGCTGGGCGGCGGCCGGTGCGATCGCCGCGGCTGCCGTTGCGAAGGCGAGCAAAAGTTTTACGGAGGTTTTCATCGTTTTTTGAATTGGTTTGCGTTTCTGTCTTCTGCAAAGTTAGCGCATGAACGGCCCGCCGGAACGGCTCTTCGGAAAAATATAAACGATATGAACTGTCAGTTTTCTGAAAACCAGTTGATTGATGCTTCGGATGGCGTTGAATTATACAAATAAAACAGGTCCGATAATTTGCTTTTGCATGCTTTTTATCGTTATATTTGTGCAAATCCGTTGCCTGAAATGAAAAAACTGCCTCTCCTTTTCGCGGCCTTTCTCGTCGTCTCCGCATCCGGTCTGCGTGCCGGGGAACCTTCGGACATACATACGCTGCTTCGCCGCCTGGACGGTCTGCTCGACCGCCGGGAGGAGTTCCTGCTCCGCCACGAAGCGCGCCTCGACTCGCTCAAATCTCTGCTGCGCGGCGACACCCTCGGGTTCGGGGCGCGTTATGCCGTCACGGCGGAGATCGCGGAGCGTTATTTCGCCTACCAGAGCGACTCGACGATCGCCTACCTGCGCCGGAATGTCGCGCTGGCCGAAAGGGCGGGGAATGCCGACCTGACGATCCGTGCCAAATCGGTCATGGCGATGTGTTACAGCATGAACGGCCGCTTCCTCGAAGCCGACCGGGTGCTGGCCGGGGCGACCGACACGCTGCATATGAGCCGTGCGACGCAGGCGGCCTATTATGCCGCGCAGCACCGTCAGAACCGCGAGTGCCGCAGCCAGAGCGAGCCGGGGGCGGAGCGCGACCGGTTTCGGGCCTGCGAGGAGTACTACGCCCGCCGTGCGCTGGAAACCACCGGCGACATCTCGAAACGTTTCTATTTCGCCTACCTCGTCGCCGTGGACGAAGGGGATTACGACCGTGCCGCCGCGGCTTGCGACAGTGCGTTGGCATGCGCTCCGCCCGCGTCGCACGACTATGCCCGGGCGGCGTTCTACCGTTCGGAGACCGAAAGGTTCCGGGGCGACGAAGCGGCTCGTTTCGAATGGCTCGTGCACGCCGCCATGGCCGATGTGCAGGGGGCGGTCCGCGACTACGGCGCCTTGGGCGGCGTGGCCGAAGAGCTGCTGCGCCGGGGCGACGCCGCACGGGCGATGCGGTGTATCCGCGTTGCGATCAATGACACGCAGGCCTACAATTCGCCCATCCGTTCGTGGCGCGACATGGCGATTCTGCCCCAGATCGAGCAGGCGTACAGCGAGCGCAATGCCCGTCTGCGCGCGATGTACGTCGCGCTGATCCTTCTGGCCTTTCTTTTCGCCCTCTCGGCAATCGGAGGCGTGCTGTTCGTCCTGCGCCAGAACCGGCGGCTCAACGCCGTGCAGCAGACCTTGCGCGAGTCGAACGGGAAACTGGCCGAGCTGGCTGTCAGCCTGCGCGAAACCAATGCCGACCTGAGCCGGCAGAACATCCGCATCGCCGACGCCAACCGCATCAAGGAGGTTTATATCGGCGGGTTCCTGAAGACGATCTCCGAATATATCTACAAACTGGCCGACACCTACCGTCATGTCGGCCGGATGCTGCGCGACGGCCGTTCCGACGAGCTGCGCCGCGAGTACGCCGGAACCGATGTCCGGAGCGACGAACTGAAAGAGTTCTACCACAATTTCGACACCACCTTCCTGGGGCTTTTCCCCTCGTTCATCGGGGAGTTCAACCGCCTGCTCGCCGACGATGCGCGCATCGGGGTCCGCCGTCCGGGAAGCCTCACGACCGAACTGCGCATCTTCGCGCTGGTCCGGCTGGGCATCACCGACACGGCGACCATCGCCGCGCTGCTGCACTGTTCGATCCGCACCGTCTACAACTACCGCTCGTTCACCCAGCGGCACTCGCGGCCCGACGTCGGCGACCTGGAACAGCGTGTGCAGCTGATCGGGTTGAACGGGATCGCCGCCCGGTCCTGACGGAGCCGCGTGTGCCGAAAAGCGTAAAATAACGCTGTTCCGGCAATTTTAACCTCCCGGCCGTAACAACGGCCGGGAGGTTTACAGAAGGCTACTCCCCCTTCTTATGGGTGTACTCCTGCAGGACATAGGTCGTGAAGATCGGAAAGAACATCATGCCCAACGACGGAAGCAGCACGCAGAAGACCTTGCCGACGGCCGTGACGGGGAAAATCTCCGCACCGACGGTCGTGACGTTCATCCACGCCCACCAGAGCGCATTGCCGAAGCCGTGGAGCTTGGGATTGACGAGCACCTCGTAGTCGTAGAACACCAGCCCGGAGATATAGGTAAAGACGACGACGGTGAAGATATAGGCGAAAAAGAGCCTCCGCATCCTGTTTTCGGAGACCAGCCACCGCACGATGATCACCATGGCCAGGAAGGCCCGGAGCAGCGGGATAAGCCCGACGAGCACGCCCCAGTCGTGGGTCATGCCGACGCCGCTCCACGCCAGGATGTTCAGGTAGGGTACGGAAAGCAGCAGGAACGGCAGGTTGCGCCAGAAAAAACGGCCCGGACGTTCGGCAGCGGCCCAGCGGACGAAGAAATCGCACAGGAAAACGAGGCAGACGACGAACTGGATCGCAAGGTAGGTGCGGGACATGTGGACATGGTCGCCGGCAATGATCTCCCACGAGAGGGCCACGAGGAGCACCAGTCCGGCGATGAGTTTGACAACACCGAGCGCATCACGGATTCCGGCACGCGCCGATTGGGTAAGAGACATAGATTGCGGTTTTTCCGTAGCGCGCTCAAAATCAATGCCACAACCCGGAATCATAAATTTTACGGCGTTTTTTTGCCGAAAGATTTTGCACGATTGAAAATTTCTATTACCTTTGCACTCGCTTTCAGCAATGGCGGGTTAGCTCAGCTGGTTAGAGCGCATGATTCATAATCATGAGGTCCCGAGTTCAAGTCTCGGACCCGCTACGGAAGGGGTTAGATTGCAAAATCTGCCCCCTATTTTTATACCCCGTAAAATAGTTAAGCATCTTATAATCAGCAAATAAACAAAATTGCCATATTTTAAGATATTTTAATAACCATTCAAAATCGGGGTATTTTAGGGGTTCGTTGGAATACAATTCGCTTTCGGGCAAAAGTTGTATTCCAGACTTGTAATGAAAAGTATTCCAGCGGGTTATGAAAACGATCTGCTGACTATGGTTGAAATACTGAGAATCACTTATTATCTCTACGAATTTAAGAGAAACCGACGGGGTACAGCCCCGATTTACTGCAAGTTAACGACTGACGGTGCAGAACGCCAGCAATTTTCGACGGGACTTTATGTAACACCAGACTTGTGGGACAAAGACGCTCAATGTGTCCGTGGAACCTCGGAAGATGCCGTGCTGATTAACCGTCGCTTGCAGGATATCACTATCGAACTCAAAGGCATCGAGCGTAAATTGTACGAAGCTGACGGGAATGTATCGCTGGCTGAAATCTACTCGATCTACAAGCACAAGACGGTGGAGGAACATACGTTGTGCGGGATTTTCCGGGACCGTCTGAATAAGATGGAACAACTCGTAGACAAGGAGTATTCACCTGCGACATTGCAGAAATTCCGCGAGGTTTTCGCCCATGTGGAGCAGTATATCCGTACCTCGTACAACACGCAGGACATTCCCATCCGAAACGTGGACTATCGCTTTGTGAAGCAGTTCGAAGAAGCACTCATAGTGCAAGGTCTGAAAGCCATCACCATCAATAAAATCATGCAGCGGGTGCGTCAGATGGTCACTTACGCTTTCAAGTGCAACTATATCCAGCAGGACCCGTTCGTCGAATACAGGCCCTTAAAAGAGCGTAAACGGCTGGTATTTCTCACGCAGGAAGAACTGCATAAGCTGGAGCATCACCATTTTGCTCAGAAACGGCTGGAAACGGTGAAGAACATCTACCTCTTCTCAGTCTATACGGGGCTTGCCTATCATGAAGCGCAGGCGTTGCAACCGAAGCATATCACGAAAGGATTTGACGGCAGGAATTGGATCACGCTTGTTCGTCAAAAGACGGACCGGGAGGTTTCCGTTCCGTTGCTCCCGCAGGCTGAGAAACTGATAGCATGGTTCCGTGAACTCAATAGTACGGACGATTATATTCAGCCGCGTATTTCCAATCAAAAGGTCAATTCCTATCTGCGGGAAATTGCGGATGTGGTAGGCATCGACAAGAAATTGACGCACCACACGGCCCGGAAAACCTTTGCCACGACTATCCTGCTCTACAACGATGTGCCTATCGAGGTGGTGAGCAAACTGCTCGGACACTCTAATATTTCAGTTACCCAGCAGTCCTATGCGCAAGTTCTGAACAAGAACATCAGCAATCATATCGGGCGGCTGGAAAAAGTTTTGGAGGAAACGAACGATTAGCGAATAGCGACTTGATAATCTCAATAACATCTTGTATCTTTACATGACTGCCTATGGTGAGAGCGTAGGCGGTCTTTTTCAAAAGGCGTTCCATGTATGAATGACGATAAGGTCGAACCCAAGCCCTCTGTATGGGAGAAACTCCCAGCCAATACCGTAAAGATAGAGGACCCTCGCTATGAAATCTTCTATCCGAATATCAGCGGTTACTGTGATGGTATAGGCTATTACCGGAATTACATGTACAACGGAGCTTCCATAAACACATTTGGTGACGAGAGGAACCCGGTCCGGTATGAAATCGTCTATCAAAACAATACGCATAAGCGCATAGACTGCATGCGTCTGACGCTGCTTTATCCGCAGGCCAAGTTGGGTGAGATTTTCAACAGCCTGCCCTATGGCATCGTCAAAAAAAGCGTTCCGGGTATCGGAGCCACAACCTTGGCACTGCATCAACTGCGCGATACAATCATCGTCCTCCCGACCAAAAAGCTGGCCTATCAGAAATACCTGCGGGGTTACAACAAGGACCGTACATCGAACCGCTTCCTCTATGTCGGAAGCGATATTCCGGAGGAGAATTGCAAAAGTCCTACGGACGAACAAATCCGCAGCTATATCGCGGAGAAGCGAACGGGTACTTTCTCACCTAGAAAAACCGGGCGAATTACCGAAAAAAAAGCCTATTCACAGAAACAGCGGCTATCATGGAAAAGAAAACGATACTGGCGGCCTGCGCGGCCGCAACGCTGGCGTTCACCGGATGCTCCGGAGGGTTCAGCGCCGCAGAGGAGGAGACCATTCACGCCGGGAAGGGAGAAATCATGCGCATACTGACCGTCGGAAACCCGGCCGACTCGCTCGTCCTGCGTCAAAAGGCCGCTCCGGTGACCGGGCGGATGCTGCGGACGGACGACTACGCCGTCCTGCGCCGCAGGATGCTCGCGACGGTGCAGGACCCGCAGAACACGGGCGTAGGCATCGCCGCCCCGCAGGTGGGGATTCTCCGGCGGATGATCGCCGTGCAGCGTTTCGACAAGCCCGGAGAGCCGTTCGAATTCTACCTGAACCCGGAGATCGTCGAATCGTCGGCCGAAACCGCCCCGGGACGGGAAGGATGTCTCTCGATTCCGGGATTAGCGGGCAGGGTGGTGCGGGCGCAACGGATCGTATTGCGCTACCGCGACGAGCGGTTCGCCGAAAAAACGGAGACGATCGACGGATTCACGGCCGTAATCTTCCAGCACGAAACAGACCATCTCGACGGAATTCTCTACACCGACCGGACGGACGAAGCCCCCACGCCGGAAGAGTAGCCTCGCCGCACCGGTCAGACCAGTTCACGGGCGCGACGGTCATGTCGTCGCACAAGACGCCGCAGATTTTCAGCCGGCGGTCGGAGGAACGTCCGGTCGGAACGTTCGCGCAGCATCGGAAGCAAGGCCCGCAAGGCGTCCTCCACATCCCCGGCAAGCCCCGGTCCGCCCCGGGCGCGGCGGCCGATGCGCTCGGGACAGCGTACTGCAATGCGGCAGGCAGCATCGTCGCGGAAGCCTCCGGGATCACGACCGAAGCCTCCGAAAAAAAGTTCCGCCCGCAACGCACCGGGCGCTGCGGACGGAATGGCGTCCGGAAAGAATGGATCGTGTTATTCGATCTCCATCAGAACGGCGTCGGTAGCCACGGTCTGCCCCTGACGGACCAGAATCTGCTTGACCGTACCGGCGAAATCGCTCGTGATGGCGTTCTCCATCTTCATCGCTTCGAGAACGGCGACCTCCTGTCCGGCCTTCACCGCGTCGCCGACCTTCACTTTGAGTTCGATGATGCGGCCCGGCAGCGGAGCCGTCACGACGTTGCCCGTGATCACGGCCTGCGTCTCTCCGGCGGGCGTCTCCCCGGCCTTGGCGGCAGGTTCGGCCGGCTTCGAAGCCTCGTAGGCCTTCACCTTCATATTGGTCAGGAACGTCTTGGCGACCAGCGGGAACAACTCCAGCAGCAGCACCTCCTTTTCATCGGCGGCGAGCTTCACGCCTCCGGCTTCGGGAAGCTCGGGATTGGGCTGCATCTGGTATTTCGAGGTATCGTAGGGAGTCTCCTCGCGCACGCCGCAGATCTTGAACCGGAACTCGGGGTCGATCTTCACGGGCGTATGGCCGTACTCGCCCTTCACCAGTCCCACGAACTGCGACGACTTGTTGGTGTACATCGGACGTCCGGCCTTCTCGTCGAGGGCGCAGTTGACGGCCTGCGCACCCACGATCTGCGAGGTGGGGGTCACCAGCGGCGGCAGACCCGCGGCCAGGCGCACCGAAGGGATCAGCTCCATGGCGCGGGGCAGGATCTCCTCGGCCTTGAGCTGCTTGAGCTGGGCCACCATGTTCGAATACATGCCGCCGGGAATCTCGGCCTTCTGCACCAGTTCGTTCGGAGCCGGGAAGCCGAAATAGGCCTCGATCTTGCGGCAGGCGTCGATCGTGGCGTTCTCGTCGTCGTGCTGCGCCGCGGCGATCGCCCGGTCGAACAGGGCGTCGATCTCGGCGGGAAGCGTGTCGGTCACCGGGTTGAACGCCTTCGGCTCGGGTTTCTCGACGCCGAAGACCGACTGGTTCAGCTCCTTGCGGATGTCCCGCAGCTGGGTGTTGATCTTGGCCACGGCCTCCATGTTCACGCCCGTTTCGATGCCCAGCTTCTTGCAGAAAACATGGATCAGCTCGATGGCCGGGGCGCCCGTGCCTTCGGCGAAGTACCAGCAGTTGGTGTCCACGACGTCGACCCCGGCGATGATGGCCGAAAGCACCGAAGCCAGTCCGTAGCCCGGCGTGCAGTGGGTATGGAAATCGACGGGAACCGAAAGGTTCTTCTTCAGCAGGCGCACCAGCGTGGCGACGCGGCGCGGCGGAATCAGCCCCGACATGTCCTTGATGGTGATCATGTCGGCGCCCAGTGCGGCCATCTGGCGGGCCTTGTCGAGGAAATAGGCGTCGGTGAAGACCGGTTTGGGGGCCGATTTGCCCGTCAGCCTGGCCCAGAAACCCGGTTCGGGGTATTTCGGGTCCACGGTGTAGCAAACCGCACAGTCGGCGATGCCGCCGTACTGCTTGACGTATTTGACGGTCGATTTCACGTTGTCGACGTCGTTCAGGGCGTCGAAGATCCGCATGATGCCCAAACCGCTCCGGATCGAGTTGCGGCAGAAGCCGTCGATGATTTCGTCCGTATAGGGCGAGTAGCCGAACAGGTTGCGGCCGCGCGAAAGGGCCGTGAGTTTCGAGACATCGCCCACTGCCTTGTGGATGGTTTCGAGGCGCGTCCACGGATTCTCGTCGAGATAACGCATCACCGAGTCGGGGACGGCGCCGCCCCACACCTCCATCGCATAGAAATTGGCATCTTTGTAGAACGGCAGGCAGCGGTCGATCTGCTCCTGGTTCATACGCGTTGCGAAGGACGACTGCTGGCCGTCACGCAACGTAAGGTCTCTGATTTTGAGATTTCTCGCCATTTTATAATATCATTTAAGGGTTCTTTGGCACGAATCCATTGTTATTCGAATAACAAAGGTAATAAACCCTCACGAATATGCAACTTTTTTCCGGGGAATTTTCAGGAAAAACGCCCCGGCCGCTTTCTTTCCGTAAAAAAGACGGGAAACAGAACGATCATCCGCCCGATCTGCCGCCGGGCTGGAACAGTTCCCGGTCGGGAAGCCCGTCGAGGTATCTGCGTTTGAAGACATTGACGCAGAAGACAAACATCGCCAGCATCAGCGGCCCGAAGATGACGCCCATAAAGCCGAAGAGCGACAGACCGATGAAGACCCCGAAAATGGTGATGAGCGGGTGCACGTCGGCCATCTTCTTCTGCATGACCATCCGCACGAGGTTGTCCACCTGCGTGACGACCAGCGTGCCGTACATCACCAGCCCGACGCCCTGCCCCCAGTTGCCGTCGAGGCTCATGTAGGCCGCCAGCGGCAGCCACACGAGGGCCGTGCCGACGATGGGCAGAATCGTGGCGAAGCAGGTCAGCACGCCCCAGAAAAGCGGCTCGGGAACGCCGAAGGCCAGGTAACCGACATAGGCCACCACGCCCTGCGAGACGGCCAGCAGCGGAATGACGATGGCGTTCGAGCGCACGATCATGTGGATTTCGCGCATCACGCTGCGCGCCGCGCAGCGGTCGAACGGCAGGATTTCGCGGCAGTAGGTCTCCATGCGCAGGCCCCCGATCAGCATGAAATAGAGCACGAAGAGCAGCACGACGAGGTTGACGGCGAAATTCACGATGCCGCCCACGAGCCACTGCCCCGCCCTGGGAAGGTAGCCCAGCACCGATTGCAGGTTGCTCTCGGACCAGAGGTCGTAGCCGGTTTTCTGCTGGATGAGTCCGGCGACGTGCCGGACGGGCGTGATGACCGACTGCGGATCAAGGGCCACGCCCTGGATTTTGTCGACGACCATCCAGACGATCAGGCTGATCGGAACGAGGAAGAAGAAGATCGCCTCGCCGAGCAGCAGCGACGCCGCAAGGCTCCGCCGCCACCGCCGCCGTTCGCTCAAGAACCACATCTGACGCCGCAGCAGCACGTAGATCGTCACGGCCCCCAGCAAGCCGCCCAGAAACGGCGTCAGCTCGGCGAAGATCGTGAGACCCAGCCCCGCGATAAGCACGAAAAGCGAATAACGCCAGTATTTTTCACGCACCGAAAGCATACCCCGGCCCCGCGCAAGGAACGTGCCGCAGGCTTCCGGACCGGGAGTCCGGAATGTTGAAATATCGTCGACTGAAAATTTGCGCTATTCTATTGCGGCTCACAAATATTTGATATATATTTGCGCCATGGAAGGAATGGCCGAAATCGTCTGCACAGACACCCCGGAAATGAGTACCCGCCATTGGCGAAAAGCTCTTTCAGGACACACATACGACTGACGAGGGATGTTCCTGCAACAGGAATGTCTCTCGCCGTTTTCTCAAAACGGCCGAATCCGGAAACCGAAACGCCGCGAAAAAGGAAACAAACGATCCATCTACAACGAAACCCAAAAAAATCCCTTATTCACAAAAACCAACGTTTATGAAGAAATTTTTCCTTCTCATGCTCTCGGTCTTCGCATTTTGCGCAGCCGATGCGCAGGTGACGACTTCGGGAATGAACGGCACGGTGACCGACGCCGACGGACAGCCGCTCGCCGGCGCCACGGTCATCGCCGTGCACACCCCTTCGGGCACGCAGTACGGCGCCGTGAGCGACAAGAACGGCGGCTACAACCTGCAAGGACTGCGCACGGGAGGTCCCTACACGGTGACCTTCTCGTTCGTGGGCTGCCAGAGCGTCGAATTCCCGGGACTGATGCTGTCGCTGGGCCAGACCCTCAAGCGCGACGCTTTCCTCAAGGACAGCCAGCAGCTCGAAGCCGTGGTCATCACGGCCGACGGCAAGAACAGTTCGATGAACGTCAACCGCGCAGGGGCGGTCACCAGCATCTCCAACGAGCAGATCGAACTGATGCCTACGGTCAACCGCAGCATGAACGACATCATGCGCCTCACGCCGCAGGCCTCGTCGACCACCTCGGGACTGGCCATCGGCGGCGGCAACTACCGCCAGTCGTACGTGACGGTCGACGGCGCGGCGTTCAACAACATGTTCGGCATCGGCGGCAACCTGCCCGCAGGCGGTTCGCCCATTTCGCTCGACGCGCTGGAGCAGGTGTCGGTGTCGATAACCCCCTTTGACGTGCGCCAGAGCGGATTCACGGGCGGAGCGATCAACGCCGTCACCAAGTCGGGAACCAACGACCTGAAGGTCTCGGCCTACCTCTACTCCAAGAGCGACCAGCTCCAGGGCGACAAATACGACGGCGGCAAACTGTCGCTGAGCGAGATGCGGAACAACACGCTCGGATTCAGCGTCGGCGCCCCGATCGTCAGGAACAAGCTCTTCGTGTTCGCCAACTTCGAGCGCGAGTGGAACACCACGCCGGGCAACTCCCGGCTGGCCCGCACGAGCGAAAGCCAGGATTTCGGCAAAGCCCTGCAATACAACCGCCCGACGACCGCGAAACTCGACGAGATGAGCCGGTTCCTGATCGACAACTACGGCTACAACCCCGGTGCCTACCAGAACTATTCGGTGAAGACGCCCGGCTACAAGCTCATGGCACGCGTGGACTGGAACATCAACCGCAACCACGCGCTGAACGTGCGGTTCAGCCGGACGCAGAACAAGTATTCGTCGGCCCCGTCGTCGTCCATTTCGCCGCTCAACGCCGGCAAAGTGTACGACAAGGACGTTTACGGCCGCACCTCGGTCTACGCCATGTATTTCGGGAATTCGCGCTACTATCAGGAGCAGAACTTCACGTCGGTGGCCGCCGAACTCAACTCCCGCTTCATGGACAGCCGCCTGACGAACACGCTGCGCTACACCTATTCGCACCAGTACGAGCCGCGCAGCTACGACGGCGGCATCTTTCCGACGGTGGACATTCTGGAGCCTGCCGAGAACGGCGCGAGCGCCCTGTACGCCTCGTTCGGACTCGATCCCTTCACCGAAGGCAACCTGCGCGAAGTGTCGACGCACATCCTAACCGACGAGATCGGCTACACGCTGGGCAAGCACCGGCTGGTGGCCGGTTTGCAGTTCGAGCACAACCTGACCACGAACGGCTACTTGCAGGGCGGCGCGGGATACTACGTCTACGAAAGCTGGGACGACTTCAAGAACGACAAGGCCCCGCTGGCGTTCCGCATCGCACACGGCAACAACGACGCATTGTCGCAGGCGTTCCCCCAGTTCTCCCACATGCAGTACTCGGTCTACCTGCAGGACGAGATCAACGTAAGCGAGCGTTTCAAGGCGACGGTCGGAGTGCGTTTCGAGGTTCCGGTCTATCCGTCGATCTCGGGCAACGAAAATAAGGACTTTACGGAGATCTTCGCCGACCACGGCGGCTACAAGACCTCGGATATGCCCAAGGCGCGTCTGTCGGTGGCCCCCCGCGTGGGCTTCAACTGGGACATGACCGGCGAGCGCAAGTACATCCTCCGCGGAGGTACGG
>OLZQ01000819.1_pt1 | contig 14436 bp, 10 predicted proteins | sample 1644511 | NCBI WGS metagenome assembly OLZQ01 (sample SAMEA103958132, study PRJEB25191) | human gut metagenome | biome: human-associated habitat [ENVO:00009003]; feature: intestine environment [ENVO:2100002]; material: feces | place: Germany | collected 2013/2015 | reverse complement strand
GAATATAGTTCGTTCATTCCTATTCGTTCATTGATGACGAGCGACAGCATAATGAGAATTACCGGGAGGGCTGCCGTAAACCATATAGCTCTGTATCCTGCCGAGGTAGAAAGGGCTACCGAAACTTTATCTCCTATCTGTATGGGAAAATCGCATTTTTCAACCTCGATGATTTTTTCTTTTTGGTCGGTTGTCGTGCACAATGAAGCCGCATGACAGCCTGCGCAAGCCGAGTGTTGTATGATGCGCACGAATATATGCGATTCGGAAATACCTGTTATAATACCTTCGTGCTCTATATCAGGTCGTTTCATACGAGAAAAACTTTTTTAATCCTTTGTTTATTTTTATCTGTCAGAAATAAGAATTGTACAGTTTTTTATATTTGTCTTCTTTTTGAATTTCAGAAATCCATTTGTTCAAGCTGTCGAGTAATATCGAGTCGTCTTTTCTGAGGGCCCATGATTGGAACTGAGTAAAACTTATATCGGTATTACAGTCTATTTGGGGATAATCTTTGCTCATTTGCTGGGCTATTGCTTTGTCGCATACGGCTAAGTCGATTTCCCCGGTAGCGACCATCATGATGAGCTGTTCGGCACCGTATGTCTTTTCTTCTTGTATATATATGGTATCGCCTATTTCACGAGACAAGTTGTGAATGCGCAGTCTTGTAGGAGCATCACTGACGATGTATAGAGTTTTTCCGGCCAAATCTAGTTGGTTTCTTATCAGTTTTTTGTTCAGTTGAATGGGAATGGTAAAAGCCAATTCTTCCTTGATTTCGGACGTTACGGGCAATTGACGGGCAATGATGTCGTACTGGCCTTTTTTCAATCCATCGATACTTTTGCTTAGGTTAACTTCTGGGGTTATCTCAATGGAAAGCCCGCTTCGATTACCTACCATACGGGCCAATTCGTAGTCGAATCCCGATAGGCTGTCGCCTTGTAAATAGTAAGACAATGGGGTATAATCCGTAACGATCCTCAAAACGCCATCGGCTTTGATTTCCTCGAAAGTTCTCGGTCGGTAAGTGTTTCGGGGACGCAACCATATCATTGTTCCGACAACTATTATCAATAGCGCGGCATATATGAATATGTGTCGTTTGAACTTCATATCGTTAATTGGAAAAATCTATGGATAACCCCATTTGAAACATACTTGGATTTAACGGATAATGTGGTAATGAGAAATAGTTATTCCCCCCGAATATCCCTTGATTCACGTGCGACATCATGACAAAGAAACGAGTTTGTTTCAATTTCATATTTATATATGCGTTCATGAAAGGATAATTTCCCACTTCGATTTCATCTTGGGTATGAAAAGTTAAGGTCGCCGGTTGGAAAGCCTCGCTTTTATATTTTGTGTAGTAACGGCAATCTACACCTAATTGAACATGCAATACTTTGGCGATTCTGAATAAAAGGTACATATTGCTATATACGCTCAATTCGGGTAAGGGGATTATCGATGGTTTGCTCGATTTTTGGTAAACTATTTCGTTTTCCCAATTAAAAACTCCGAATTTAAAATCCTGATTGAGTTTTGCGTGGAATACTTGTATCATGGAGCTTTCTTGCCGGGGCAAGCTATTATTGTCGAAATAGATATAATTTTGTATATTTTCGACACCGACGTTCAATTTGGTTCTCCACCGTTTTATGTTGAACTCACCTCCGACTCTCATTCGACGTGTTTTCCCGAAATCATTGTCCCAAATGAAGTGATTGGAAGTGTATTTCTTATAGAAATAAGAAGGTTCGGTGTTTTTGAAAAATCCATAAGCCCTTAGTTGAACGGTGTCGTTCCAAAGCCTGAATCGGCTGCGAATATCGGCAGTGACGTCGATATCACCTATGATTGCTCCGGCAAGTCCGAATTTTCCGTTTACATGATAAGTCAGTAATTCTCCCTTTTGTTTTGAAATTTCTCCACCGACCCATAGAAGACTTTCTCCGTGGCTGCGAGGATTGGATATATCGGGACGTGGAGTCAATCCCTCTATTGTAGTTCCAGCCGAAAGGGTGTCCTGAGGCAGGGAAAAATGGCGATATTCGTAAGTGGCGTAAGCCGCCAATCCCATCTTTGCATACTTATTGAATCCTTCGAGTAATGATATTCCGAAAGTATTTCGTATAGACTGGTATCGGGTTTCTTCATTCGTCCCTCCAAGACCTAAATAGGTGTTCGCGAAGTAGGTAGTGTCTTCGGTTGCCGATTGATTGACAAACCTATGCTTATTTTCGTTATACTCGATGGTGTGTATAATGCTGGTGACGGGAATGAATGTACGTATCACGGTTGTGTCTTGCTCTTCTTCTTGATAGAACCCGAATTTATATCGTTGGGTGGCATAGTATTCTTTACCGCGAATACGGTTGTACGCATCCGTCAGATTGGTTGGAATCGTTTGGGTGTTTACGCTCGATTGTCCTCCTTGTACCTCTTCGGGACGAAGTATGTATGTATCGTCCGAGATACCTCCGTTTTCTTGGTTTACGAAATTATATGTATTAAGAAAAAATTGAATATCGTATCGGTCTCCCAAATAGCTTCCGAAGATACTGTATGCAAGGTCTTTCGTCGCTTGATGCTGGTAGTGGCCTCTCGATAGGATATAATTGATGCTACCTCCGAATTCCAGTTTCTGATTAAAATTTCCAGAGAAAACAGCTTTTAAATCATCTTGGGCAGTTTGTTTCGAGCCTCCTGTCAGATAAGATAGTTGGGTATAAGGTATGTGTGAATTATAGAATTTCCATGAAGAGGCTGTTTGTATCCAATGGCCGAATGGATCTTTAAATATAAATTCAGAGGGTAAAGGCCTGTCGAAAAATATTTTGGAAAAAGCAGCAGCGCCGAGATTCCCGGTCGTCCCATAAGCCGTTGAATAGCTGGAAGGAATATCCGTGCTGTAAAAATTGTGCATGAGAGTATCCATAGGAACATCATATCTCGACCCTAACGGCTGGGTAATACTCCATGCATAAGGAGCAGGAATATCCTGTTTTTTCTTAGCCTCTGAAAAAAGTGAACAGAAAAGTACGGATAATATGATAATACAGGCCTTTCTCATCGGTTTGCAAAGATATGAAAAAGCCGGCAATTACAAACGATGTGTTTTTGTATATTTTGCCGGCGTTTAATTCTTTTTCTTTTTTAATCCAATGGCCTTTAATGGCTTTGGTAAAGATATCGTTTTATACTTCGTTTAGGTGTTTTTTCGAACTCTTCATAATAGATTTTAAGACGGCTGATTTGGCTATAAGCCGGAAGTTCTTTGTTGAGGGTCGATATGTTTTCTTCCATCAGAGTTTCTAATGCATGGCCGGATATATTCGAATGTTGTGCGTTTTCTATATCGGGGTAAACGAGAGCGACCAATTTGCCGTCTTGTTCGATGATGAGCGATTCGCATACATAGGGCATATTATTCAGTCGATCTTCGATTTCTTCCGGATAAATGTTTTGCCCGGACGGACCCAATATCATGTTTTTATTTCTCCCTCTCAAATATATGAACCCATCGGCATCTATCGTACATAAGTCTCCGGTTTTCATCCAGCCGTCCTCGGTGAATATCGCCTGAGTAGCTTCTTCGTTTTTGAAGTATCCCAGCATGATATTCGTACCTTTCACTTGCAGTTCACCTACGATATTTTCTGAATCCGAAGAGTTTACTCTTCCTTCCATACGGTCCACTATCCGCCCACAAGAGCCGATTCGAGTCTCGTTCCACGGGGCATAAGAGATGAGCGGACCGCACTCGGTCATGCCATATCCTACGGTAAAGGGAAAATTGATACGACGCAGGAATTGTTCTACATCTCTATTTAAAGCCGCACCTCCGATAATCATTTGAGAGAGGTTTCCTCCGAACGTTTCGTAAAGTTTATCGTTGATTTTTGCCAATAACTGAGTGTCTAAGAATGGAACTTTTAAAAGAAGTTTCATCAAAGGTTTCTCTAATAAAGGAAACACTTTGGTTCTGATAATTTTTTCGATGATGAGAGGAACGGCTATAATTAGTTTGGGCTTTACCGTAGCAAAAGCATCCATGATGATCTTAGGAGAGGGAATCCGAGTCAGGAAATGCAAGTGACAGCCTTTTAAAAATGGGTGTATCATTTCTATAACCATGCCGTACATGTGTGCCATCGGCAACATACAAACAATACCGTCACCTGCGGACAAGAACGGTAAATGGTCTAAACAAAATTTGACATTGGACCATAAACTGCGGTAGGGGAGCATTACTCCTTTTGAAAAACCGGTGGAGCCCGAGGTGTAATTGATAACGGCGAGTTCCTCGGGAGAATCTTCGTAATAGCTTACGGCATCAGGGGTAAATCGGGCAGGATATTTTTTCCCGAAGTATTCGTTTAATCGGTTCCGCATATCCGTCAGCTTTTCACTTTTTGATCTTAATAAGGAAAAGTCATTTAATAGGAAGATTCCTTTCAGGTTTTTCATTAGCGTTTCGTTCAAGTCTTCCCAGACAATATCTCCGACAAATAGCAGTTTTGCTTCCGAGTGATTGACAATGTGGTGTATATTGTCTGCTTTGAATTCATGTAAGATGGGGACGGGTACGGCCCCATAGGTGATTGCCGCAAAAAAGGCTACTGCCCAATGAGCTGAGTTTTTACCGCAGATAGCTATTTTGTCTCCTTTTTTTATTTCGGCACTTTCTAATAAGAGATGTATTTTGGCTATTTTGCGGGCAATGTCTTTATAATGATAAGATACACCGTCGAAATCACTTAATGCGATTCTTTCCCAATTTTCTTTAATGGCTTGTTCGATGTATTTATTGAAACTCTCGTTGTTCATAAAATCAAGTTTTTATGTCATGATTTTACAAAGTTACGAGATTTCCTGAATAATCCTAATGTTTCTGTGTCTATTTTGGGAAAAGAGGAATAGGGTTCCTAAACTTTTCGTAATGAAAAAAGAATGTTCAACCCTCCTGATAAACCGTTTTTTACCCATATCTCTCCTTTATGGAAGAGAACGGCGTTTTTAACAATGGCAAGTCCCAATCCGGTTCCTCCGAGTTTGCGGGACCGACCTTTATCAACCCGGTAAAATCTTTCGAATAATCTGTTCAAATGTTCTTCGGGGACACCGATTCCGTTGTCGGAGAAAGAGAAATAATAATATTTGCTATCTTCGAGATAACAGTCTATCGTGATTTTTGTTCCTATACCGGCATAGGCTATGGCATTGTCTGTAAGATTTCTGAAAATGGAGTACAATAAGGAATAATTTCCATTTATGGACATTCGTTCGTGGAGGTTTTTCGTCTCGACGGTCATTTCCCGTTCTGTCAAGGCCGCTTGTGATTCGTTAATAACTTCATTGATGATTTTTTGTAAATCGGTATTATCCGTGTCATAGAGGTCCTTAGATTCGTCCAGCCTATTGAGCATTGAAATATCTCTTAGTAAATCGGTCAATCGTTTGGATTGTGCGTAGCAACGCTCCATAAACATTTTTTTCCGGCTATCGTCCATTTCGGTGGAAAGAATGGTCTCCATATATCCGCGGATACTGCTGACCGGGGTTTTAAGTTCGTGAGCGATGTTTTGAGTAAGTTGGCGTTTTAACCGGCTTTCTTGTTCTTGTTGGGTAATATCGTTAATGGCTATTTCAAATGTATGGTCTTGAAATATGATACATTCTATGAGGAAAGTTCGGCTTCCTTTGTCTATAACCATAGACTCCGAAATAAATTCCTCCTGTTCGTTTTGTTCATAGAGCTTTTGAGAAATGAAATTGTTGATTTTTTTCAGATTGGCCTCTTTAAATAAATAGTCGGAGGGAGATAGGGTATTGTCTGTGATAAAATTGAGATACTGAATAAAAAGATTATTGGCCATAATAATCCTTTTATCTTTGGAAAAAAAGGCCAATCCTTCTTTGGAGAACTGTAAATGCTTGAATAGTTTCTCTTGCTCTATGGATAGTTTCTCTTTGGTTTTTAATAAATTATCATAAATGTGAGTAAGACTTTGGGTAATATTGCCAATGTCGTCTACCCCTGATTTTATAGTAATGTGTATAGGCTTTCCCTGTTCTGCCTGTTGAGATAGCTGGCTGAGAGCGGCAATGGATTTCCCCAAGCTGTGGCAAAAATAATAAAGCAACAGTATGGCGAAAATCGATATCGCTAACATGAAATATATGAATTCGTTATTGGGACTGAGTATGGAAAATTTCTCCCGTTCGAAAGGAAGTGAGGAACGTATGATCCAATCGTCATATCGTTTAGCTGAATAGAAGAAATTTTTTTTGAACGATTGAGAATATCGAATGGCATATCCATTCCCATTTTTTAGAGATGATCTTATTTCGGGGCGGTCCAAATGGTTGTTTGCGATGGAGTTTGGTTCTTTTTCTTGTTGGCTTTCGAGCAACACTTTTCCAGAGTGTGCCGATATAATAGTTACTCTTAGAGGTTTTCGAGTAATACTCTGTATGATGGAGTCGATTGAAATTTGGTCTATCTCTTTGTTTTTAATTTGGGAATATATGAGTTCGTTATAATCTTGTAAAAGGGCATTTAGAGATTGCTGTCGGTTTTCTTTTTCTAGATTATATTCGAATAGTAAAATAATAGCGATAAAAACGATGAAAAGAGAGCCGATAGAAAAAAATAATTTTCTATCGAACGTCATAGATTTTCGAACCTTCTCGGTAGACATAAATTAAGCTGTTTCAAAACAATATCCGTATCCGAGACGAGTTACGATGCGCTTACCGTATTCTCCTATTTTTTTGCGTAGGCGGGTAATATTGACATCGATAGTTCTGTCTAAAACATATACCTCGTCTGTCCATATTTTCGATAATATTTCTTCACGAGAGAAAACTTGTCCCGGGTGGGAAAGCAGGAGGGATAATATTTCAAATTCTTTTTTAGTCAATGGGAGTTCTGTATTGTCTATGAACGCTCGTTTTTTTACAGGGTCTATGTACAATTTTTCAAATTGTAAAATAGCCGGGTCTTCTTTGTCTACAATCCGTCTTAGTACGGCTTTGACCCTTGCGATCACTTCTCGGATAGAAAACGGTTTCGATATATAATCGTCCGCACCGATATTAAATCCCATGAGTTTGTCGTCTTCGGTATCTTTGGCCGTTAAAAAAATGATGGGAATATGTTTCAGCTTCTCGTTTTTTCTTAACAGAGAGGCCATTTTGAATCCGTTCATTTCGCCCATCATGACATCGAGCAACAATAAGTTATAATTGGTCAGGTTCATTTGTAGCGCTTCTTCTGCCGAATTTGCCGTATCTACGTCATATCCTTCGACCTCCAAATTGAATTTCAAAATTTCGCATAAATCTTCTTCGTCATCGACGACTAAAATTTTGTAATTGGCCATAGTTTCAATTTTTATGATAGTGCAAAATTGAGAAACAGATATTTCAACAATGTGACAAACATTTTACTTTTTAATCTTCATTCTGCTGTGTTTTCTTGAAAATTGAAAAGTAGAATATAATCTTTCACGTCGTTTCCCTTACGGTCGCTTCGTAGGGTTTGTTCAAAAGTATATTGTTCTCCGTACTTTTCTTTTATATAATTGAAATCCCGTTCGCCAACGAGTAAATAACCATTTTTAGGCATTTCTTTTTCGAAGTCAATGACTCGGTTTTGTGCATAAAAATTAATAATGAAAAATCGCATCATAGAGGACGATACATAAGAATATATCTCTCCATTTGGGACAGTCGATACTACTTTGTCTGCAAACGGTTTCATCGATTTTGCATTAAGTATAGCCGGCAAAGTAGAAGCGTCCAACATCAGTTGAATGCCGAAAAACAGGGCTACGACCGAGTAAAGATAACGGTTATTATAGGTTAGGTATCGTTTGCTCTTATAGATGTCATAAATTAAGAATACTATAAATATGGCAGTAATGATGAATATGATATCCCACGATTCGGAAAGGGCTGTTACATAGTGACTGATGTCACTCGTAGAAGACATGACGTATTTGTCTATAATTCCGCTTTTGACGATAGTTAGAACCACCAATAAAAATCCCCCGATAAAAGCTATGAAAATTGAAAATATTCTCCATATTCGCGGTCTTTGTTTGAGTAGAAAGAGCATGTATTCTGCCAAAAAATAGGCTATGAATGGGTAAATGGGAAGAATATATACCGATCTTTTACTTTTGGGGATACAATAAAAAACGAATATGATGACAATGGATAAGAGACTGAACAGTCTCATTTTATCCATGTGTGTGATATAGTCTTTGAATCGTTCCCAATATAGTTTGACCGTACTCTGTGGTCTCTTGTATTTTAAGGTAAATAATGACATGATAACTAAAAGCGACCATGGTAACCAACCCGCTAAGGTAATATAAACATAATAGATGATGGGTTGCTCGTGTGAACCGTATGACATTTTTCCCAAGAAGCGATCGACGTTTTCTTCCATAACGAGCCGTAGAAATGCTTCTCCTCCCTGTTGATAGGCCGCATAATACCAGAGTAAAGGCAAGATACAGGATAGTAGTGCTATGGGGACACTTTTTGGAAAAGAAGGAATATGCCGATTACGGCGCATGGAAGTACGATGCCCACCGGTCCCTTAGTGAGCGTAGCTATACTCATAAATAGTATTGCCCAAATGGGGATTCCTTTCAACCCGAGTTCCCACCATCGATATAATTGGAGCATGGCTAAGACGATGAAGCAGGTCAGTACCATATCGACTCGCGACGCCATTGCAGCTCGATGCACTTCAAATCCCGACAGCAGCAATAGAGAGGCAAGGAATGCTATGTCGTTTCTGCTACGTTTGGCAAAAAAGAGAAAACACACGATTGCCATAAGGATTGCCGCCAGTGCCGAAGGAAGGCGCGAAGTGAACTCTGTTACCTCTCCGACAGGAAGGGACAACGCTGCGATACACCAATGAAAAAAAGGAGGTTTGTAGGCGATGTCTCCGCCATTGTTTATAGGTAGTATCCAGTTGTCGTTTTGTAACATACTGACTGCCACGATGGCTTCCCGGGGTTCTCCTTTGGTGTGGAAGTTGGTTAGCCCCAAATAGGGTATGATCGTTAAGGTACTGATGACTAACAGTAAAAGAAATAGAGATGTCTTGGAACTTATTTTAGGCACATTCATAATGGGGATAGTCTTTAAATCGTTTGGTTGTTATGAGGATCAAAATTGATTTTTTTATCTATAATGTATTCTGGGCGATTTTTGGTTTCATCGAAGATATTTCCAATGTACTCTCCGAGTATTCCGATGGTAAACAATTGCACTCCACCTAAAAATACGATAGTAATGATTGTCGAAGACCACCCCGGAACGATAGATTCTTTGCCGGAAAGGTACATGATAAATATCCAGATAGCAAAAGCCAATGCTATAAAAATGGAAAGTGTTCCTAATGATATGGCCAATTTTAATGGCTTTTTAGAAAAACCGAAGATACCGGCCGAGGCTAATGAAAACATTTTTCGTATGGAATATTTCGTTCTGCCGGCAGCACGTTCGTTACGGGTATAATAGAACGGAGTTTGTTTAAATCCCATCCAACTGAAAAGTCCCCGCAAATATTTATGCTTTTCGGGAAACTGTTTGAATGCATCCAAAACCTTGCGATCGATGAGCCTGAAATCGCCTGTATCGACAGGAAATGTGTAGTCAGATAGAGAGTTGAGCATGCGATAATAAATCTTGGCGGTGAATTTTTTCATGAAAGTTTCCCCTTCACGTTTATTGCGTACCGCATATACGACATTACTGCCTTCTTTCAAATAAGTATCTATCATTTGGGGAATAACTTCGGGCGGGTCTTGCAGGTCCACATCGATGATAACGGCAATGTCTCCGGTACAGTTGTGTAATCCTGCACTCACGGCATTTTGATGTCCGAAGTTTCTGGAAAACGATATTACTTTTGTATGAGGATCATCGTTGGCGAAACCGAGTAAAAGTTCTTCTGTGTGGTCTTTGCTCCCATCGTTAACGAAAATAAGTTCATAATCGTGAGCCGTACTTTCCATTACTTGGGAAAATCGCTTATGGGACAAGGGTAGTACTTCTTCTTCGTTATAACAGGGAATGATTACAGATACTTTCATGGTATGAAACTTTTATTTTTTAAAAGTGATACATCTATTCATAATGAAATTACACAGTGTATATACGATCATACTCAAAAGTTGAGCCCAAGAATCGGGTACATATAATATCTCTACCAAAATGAGTAACGATATAAATTGTATGCCATAGCATATCCCGAAACAGACGAGGAATAAGATGGCTTCGCGGATAAAGTTACTATTTAATTTTTTAAATACCCAAAGTTTGTTCCAGAAGAAACTATTGACGACACCTGCTATATAGCCTATAAAATTGGATATGGTATATTTTACATGTAGAATCTCTTGCAGGAAGTAAATGACGATAAGCGTTATAAGGGTATTTATGATACCGACAATACCGAAACGAATAAATTGTCCTATTGCTTTTTTATCGTATTTTTTCAGTCGTTCGAACATGATGAAATGTCAGTCTTTAATGGGGTTGGTCGTGTCATCTTTCAAGGCTGGCAAAGACCAGTGAAATTTTACAGCGAGTAAGCGAACCGCAACGACCGATATGCCGCAAATGGATTGGTTGGTTATACTGTTGAACCCCATTTTTTCTCCTAGATAAAACATGATTCCTCCGGCGACACAAGCTAAGGCATAGATGTCTTTACGAAATAGCAGAGGTTCTTCGTTGATGAGGATATCGCGAATGATACTGCCGACCGATCCCGTAATGGTTCCCATGACGATCGCTACCCAAAACGGAAATCCGAACATAAGTGTTTTTTCTACTCCCACGACGACAAATAGAGCTAACCCGATCGTATCGAATATGAAGAACGTATTTTCGAGTTTTACCAAGTATTGTTTGAAAATAATGACGAAAATAAGAGCTATGGCCGTTACGGTGAGGTAGCTGCCGTTTATCATCCAGAAAGGAGTTGCATTCAACAAGACATCTCGGAGCGTTCCACCTCCTATGGCTGTTACAAGCCCGACAGCATAGGCTCCGAACCAATCGAATTGTTTTGCGGCTGCTAATCGAATGCCACTAATGGCGAAGGCCAGTGTGCCGACAATTTCTAATATGGTGGCGAAAGTTGTATTCATAATCTTTCGTATGGAATTGCAAAGGTACTATTTTTTATGATAATCTGTCGTTCTTATTTTATTTTTGGGAGTTGAGTTTTTGTCGTATGAAATAAGTTCTGTAAAGCTATTTTGTGGGAATAAAAATGTACCTTTGCACCAAATGTGGAAATAGACTGTGCTCGTAGAGTCCGATAAATTTGTTTCTGCTTTTGTTTGCACTATTTCTCTTAATACAAATCTTTAATGAAAAAACGACTGCTAATACTTCTTTCAGTTTGTTTTATCTGTGTTTCCATATTTCCTTCTTCTCCGAAATATGAAATGAGGGCGGTGTGGATAACAACGAACTGGGGATTGGATTGGCCTTCGCGTCCGGTAAAGGTTTTGTCCGATAGATATATACAGCAAAAAGAGTTGTGCTATATTCTCGATGAGTTGCAATCGGTAGGAATCAATACGGTGTTTTTTCAAGCGCGTATTCGAGGTGAGGTTTTTTATTCTTCTCGATACGAACCGTGGGCTGCCGTTTTAAGTCATGGGCGGGAACCCGGATACGATCCTCTTGCTTTCGTCATTGAGGAATGTCATAAACGGGCCATCGAATGCCACGCTTGGCTCGTCACTTTTCCGGTGGGATCGAATAGGCAAGTGAAAAAACAAGGTCGTTCTTCGGTTGTTGCCCGCCATCGTTCATGGTGTAAGCAATTATCGGGGGAATGGTTTCTCGATCCGGGGAATCCGGCGGTGAAGGATTATTTAAGAGCATTAGTCGGGGAAGTCGTTTCTAAATATGATGTCGACGGTATTCATTTGGATTATGTGCGTTATCCCGATAATGCGATGAAATTTCCCGATTCCGATTCGTTTAGGAAGTGGGGAAGTAGAAGCAAGTCTTTGTTTCGTTGGAGAGAAGACAATATAACCGGTATCGTCACAGCCATTTATGAAGAGGTGAAACGATTAAAGCCGTGGGTGAAAGTCAGTAGTTCACCGTTAGGTAGATATGCTTCATTAGAAGGTTTCCCTGCGGAATGGAGCTGCATGGAGGCTGTTTCGCAAAATCCGAAAGATTGGTTGCAGAGCGGACGGCATGATTTTATTGTCCCGATGATGTATTTCAGAGAAGAAAATTATTATCCGTTCTTGTATGACTGGACAAATTCTTGTCCTCCCGGAAAAGTAATAAGTGGCTTGGGAGTTTACCGGTTGGATAAGAACGAAGGTAATTGGCCTTTCATAGAAATAAAGAGACAAATCGAGACCACTCGGAAAATGGGAGTGGGACAGGCCTATTTCCGATATGAAAATTTACATACGCATACGATTTTGAGGCAATGGCTCGTTTCCTGTTTTTACAGGTATCCGGCCTTGACACCCGGGTTGAAAAATCCTATATCGCAAATACCGGATACCCCGAACAATTTACGAGTGGAGACACAGGGCGGCATTTCTAATATTTCTTGGAGTCCGGCAGATGGTGCATTCACCTATGTATTGTATGCGACAAATGATTCTTTGGATATGAATACAGGAGATCAGATAGTGGCTGTATTACCTAAAAATATACATTCATGTTCATTGTCGATTCCTTATAGGAATTATGCCATAGTGGCTCGTGACAGGTATGGGACCGAGAGCAAGCCTGCGTTTTGGACGGGTAAAAATATAGAACCGGATAAGTATCGAATAACTCTATAATTATAATGTTGATATAAAAAATAAAAGCTATGTATCCTTTGAAATTTGAAGACATTCTTCGTCCTATGATTTGGGGGGGAGAAGAAATCAGCCGATTCAAACAGTTACCCGAAGTTCACCCCGGTATCGGTGAAAGTTGGGAAATTTCACAAGTAGGCGATCGTATATCGGTCGTTAGCGAAGGGGAAGATAAAGGGAAAACGATTACGGAGTTGATTAAGCGCGACGGGGCGAATTTGCTGGGGAAGCATGTCGCAGCTCGCTATGCCGATAAATTCCCGTTGTTGATTAAATTTATCGACGCACACGATAATCTCTCTATTCAAGTTCACCCCAATGATGAGTTGGCGATGGCCCGGCACAATTCATTTGGGAAAACCGAGATGTGGTATGTCATCGACGCTAAACCGGGAGCAGGCCTCTATTCGGGATTTTCTAAGCAAATAACTCCCGCAGAGTATGTAGAGCGAATCAAAAATAATACGATTACCGACGTATTGCAATTTCATGAAGTGAAAAGCGGCGATGTGTTCTTTCTTCCGGCAGGCCGTATTCATGCTATTTGTGAGGGAATATTGATAGCCGAGATTCAGCAAAGCTCCGATATTACTTATCGCATATACGATTATGATCGTAGAGATGCGCAGGGCAATGCCAGAGAGTTGCATATCGAGCAGTCTATCGATGCAGTCGATTTTAAAATGTATGATAATTTACGAACCGATTATGCGGCTAAAAATAACGATGCTGTCGGTTTAGTCAAATGCCCGTATTTCGAAACGAATTTAATCGAAGTGGATAAAAGTGTGAAGCGTTCCGTTTCGGGACATGATTCGTTCGTTATCTATATGTGTATGGGTGGAAAAGTGCGATTGACCGATAATAACGGTTACACGATATCTTTACATCAAGGACAAACCGCATTGATTCCCGCTACACTCTCATGGGTGACAATCGAGGCAGAAACTTCTGCGAAGTTACTCGAATGTTATATTCCCGAATAATGAAGTGTTTTTTATAAAAAGAATAATGCCGGAGAATTATTCTTCGGCATTATTCTTTTGGTTATGATTGTAATATTTGCAATATGGGCGGATTCCGCATTCCAAGCAATTGGGTTTGCGAGCCATACAAATGTAACGTCCGTGTAGAATCAACCAATGATGTGCGATGGGGAGTAGGTGTCCCGGAATATTTTTTACCAATGTTTTTTCTGTTTCGAGGGGAGTTTTTGAATGGTTGGTAAGTCCGATTCTGTTGGAGACTCTGAAAACGTGAGTATCGACAGCCATCGCTTCTTTGTTAAATACGACCGATGCTATGACGTTGGCTGTTTTTCGACCCACTCCCGGTAATTTTTGCAAATCTTCTATTTCGGAAGGTACGACACCGTTGAACTGTTCGATGAGTGTACGAGCCATTCCCACCAAATGTTTCGATTTGTTATTGGGATATGATACGCTTTTAATGTATGTATAAACTTCTTCCGGTGTAGCTGCGGCCAGATCTTGTGGAGTAGGGAATGCTTCGAATAGAGCCGGGGTTATCATGTTTACCC
>OLZQ01000811.1_pt1 | contig 14552 bp, 10 predicted proteins | sample 1644511 | NCBI WGS metagenome assembly OLZQ01 (sample SAMEA103958132, study PRJEB25191) | human gut metagenome | biome: human-associated habitat [ENVO:00009003]; feature: intestine environment [ENVO:2100002]; material: feces | place: Germany | collected 2013/2015 | reverse complement strand
CCGCCGACCTTTGTTTATGAGGGCATCGTTCCCTGTGTCTTATTTCTTAATGAATTTCACGGTTTTCTCGGCTTCTGCGGTCGTTATCTTGACGAGATAGCAACCTTTTGCCAAGTCGGCCACGTCGACCACCGTCTCTGTCGCCGTTCTCACCGGTTTTCCCGTGAGGTTGTATATGCAGAGTTCAAACTCGCCTTCCGTCACGCCCTCCACATGGAGAACACCGTTCGCATAGCGGGCAGATATAGCCTCTCGGTCGTTCTCTGCTATGCCGGTTCCCGGATCGTACGTGAAATAGGCCTCGAACGTGTAGTCGCCCACGAACTGTTCGACCGGCATCGTGTAACTGTTGTTTTCGTCCAAAGTCAACTCCATGATCGCACCAAAACTTGTGGGACCATACATCACCTTTTCCACAATGTAGTCTTCGGCAGGTGAGAAGGTGATCTTGAATGACTTGTCCGCTCTCAGAGATGCTCCGCTCTGGTAAGTTTCGGTTCCTTCGAGGTTGGATAAGGTGATAGTTCCTTCGCCTTGCTTAACCGAATAGGTGATGATATGCGTCACAACGGGAATCTCGGCAAATGAAACGGCTATCTCCGTATTTCCCGTCACCGTATAGGTATCTCCGCTCGTGAAGGCGCTGCCGTTGACGGTGAGCGATTCCAGCCGGTATCCTTGGGCCGGTTCGGCGGTGATGGTCAATTCCGAATTTTCTTCCACCGTGTTTGCTCCGGGCACAAGGGCCACACTGCCGTTCATCACGGTCAGCGTACCGTTCTCTACCGTCTCCGGCAAGGTCACCGTATAGGTGGCCGGCCGCTCCACGATCCGCAAAGTGAAATCGACGATGTTGCCGCCGTTGCCGGTAAGGGTATTGGGGATTTCGTCGGGATGCCCACAAGGATCCAAGTGACACCAGTCTATTTTCAAACGCACGCGGTATTCGCCGGGAGCAAGACTCTCGGGCAATGTGAAGGAGGGAACATCGTCCAGTCTGCTGTTATTCTCCGTAGTTTCGCCCTTGCTGTTCTTACCCCACTGAGAGTCACTCGGGCTATAAAACGTATAGGAGACCAGCTCGCCGTCGGCCGTGGGATAGTCGTCACTCCCCAAAGTATAAGAGAACGTGTAGTCCTTGTCGTAGTCGATGTATAGGTAGCCGTGCATCCATTCTCCTGCCCAATTAACGACAGGCTGTATCTCCTCTCCGGCATATGCTTCGAACACATGGTCGGTCTTGTCTACATAAACCGCTTGTCTTGTCGTGGAATATACCGATACCGAGAAAGGAGAAGTTCCTCCGTTCATAGTGATACTGCGGACATACCGCTGGTCATGTGACGAGTTCCCTTCGTACGTGCAGTATTCCGGTACGGCCTCTTCGAATTCGGCGGTAACCGTGGTCTCTTGCGTCAGCGTAAAAATGTTCACGTTTCTTTCCAATGCCACATCGTTCACCCGAATTTCTTTCAGCTGGTATCCGTCGGCAGGTTCTGCCACGACAGTCAACCTCGTATTTTCGGGTATTCCGGTTCCGCTAACCACTTCGGTGGAACCATTCATCACTTTCAATGTCCCTTGTTCGGGGTCGGGAGCAGCGATTGTCACGGTATAAAGCGTACTGTAATTGGGGAAATTCACCAATGTACCCGTATGTCCGTGACCTGAGATATCGGGAACTTCTACCCCCGAAATATCGGTAAAGTCATAAGCAGCCACCAAACCATCGGTCGTTCCGTCTACGGTAGCGTCCATATCGGCTTTAATTTCGTCCAAAGTCAACGCTTTATTATAGAAACGCAGGTCGTCCATCTCGCCATTCATAAAAAAGGAGGGAACAGATGCCGAACCGTCGCTGTTCGAATATCCGGCTCCGACCAAAACATCGAAGTTATTTTCCAGAGACTTAGATTGAAAATCGGCGTGTAGAGATTTCGATTCACCCAATACACCATCTACATAAATATTCGTCGTATTTTCGTTCCAGTCGAAAACCCAAGTCAAGTGCACCCATTGATTTTCAGTGAACGTGACACCTGTACCGTTACCTTTACCGCCCCACGGCGAACCGGCAGGGGAAAGGTTGGTAGAGAATCGTGTACTGGCATTCCCAACCGACAGTACCGCTATTGGCCGTTCCCGTATAAGAACGTTTCGACACAAAACGGCAAGAACTACCCGAGAAAGGCATTTTCACCTTGCAAGTAACCGTGTAGGATTCACCGATAGCAATATTGAAATCATCGGCAGAGGGAATACGCATATAGCGATCCGTACCGTTCAGTTGCAATGTACCTTCCGAAACCACAGGAGGCTCGGTAACATCGGAAGTGAGCCAATCCATCGTGAATCGATAGAACACGAGTTGGAACCCGTCTTCACCCGGAAGATTACTATCCCATTTACCCTCTTCGACCAAAGCGCCTATTGTCCCATCGGGCAAAACCGTTAAAGAAGAATAGGCAGAATAACCGTCTACCAAACGTTTCTTTATCGGCCAAGTCTCGCCATCGTCTTCGCTCAGATAAACTGTGACATTCTCACGGGTTGTCGTACTTTCCGGAAGAGAGTGCAACAAACGGCTCTTTCCTTCCGATCCTTCGTCGGTAGAATAGGAGTAACGAATGATATCGCCGTTACAAGCCGGGTCTTTCAATTCCGTCTCGAAATAGGCTTTGCCCCAAGTCTGCCCCCGGTCGGTGGATTTACAAAAAATGCGGTTGCCCTTACTTGGATTGCGGATGCTCATTAAAATATCCCCGTCTTCAAGTTCCACCACTTTGGCCTCGTCTCCCACAGTCGTAGCTGCATTGGTCGATAAAGTCCAATTATCGCCTCCGTCATCGGAATAGATAGCATAATTATGAAGAGGGACTCCGGTAGCAGAAGTGGCACGAATCGCCAAAACAAACATCAAACGGCCATCTTTCAAGCATAAACCGTGACCCGATCCGGCAAAACCGGCATACCAACCGCTGTGGTTAGCATACACCTGATCGGTAATAGCTACCGGCTCGCTCCAAGAAACACCGTTATCGGTACTCTTAGAGACATAGATTCCTTGTCGGTTATATGGCGTTGCATTCCATAGACCTTGATCCCCCACGAACATACAAATCAAATTTCCCGTCTTTTTATCGAGTACCACAGCCGGATCGCCATATGTTTTACCGTTACCGCCCTGAGCAACGACAACCGGCTCCGACCAATTTTTACCGTTATCGGTACTTCTTCTCGACATAATGGAAATCGTATTGGGCAGGTCTCCCAAACTGCTGCCTCGTTTGTCCACCACAGCGACCAACGAATTGTCGGCAGCAGTCACCAAAGCCGGAATACGCCAATATTGGGAATCATAGTCTCCCATATTAAACAAGACGGTCCGCTCGGGAGCGTCCGACGCCCACGTCCAAGAAGCGCTTATGCACATCAAGAACAGCAACAAAAACTGTACACTTTTTTTCATGATAATTTTTAATTGTTTTGTTAATTATTGACTCACCGGCAAAATCCATTCGATATCGACACGATTCTACCGGAGAACCTTTTATTTTTAATCATTCAGTTTCACCGAATAAAGAAGAGATAATAACTCACGAAATTCTCAGAGACCCCAGAAGACACCATACAATACAAAAATTTATAGAAACGAACCCCTTACTTTCATACATACTGTGCCTCTCGCGGTATTTGAATTTTTCAGAAATCAATAGCCCCTTCTTAATAATATTAAGAAACAGTCAAATTTATATCCATAGGCTACACATATTTTTAATATTAAAAAATCAAAATGATTTCGGGAAATAAAAAGAATAACGTTTCGCGCCTCAGGTACACCCATCTCCTAAGCAACGCTCTCCCCTTCAATAGTTTAATAAGAATTATAATTTGTGATCGATCTTCTTCGTTGAAACAGGTTCTTCATAGTTTCCATTTCGTTTTTCATGATATAAAAATGCATTTTTATATAACTCCTTTTATATAAAACCCCAAATAGCACTTTATCCCTAGTGAAAAAATCTATTTTTTTCACTTAAAAAAAAGAAAGAAGAAGACATGAACCAAGCTCATCTATCCCAAGCCGTTATCAAACCTCTGTAACATAAAATCTTACACATAAAAAGCCGGACACATTATCACAATGTGCCCGGCTCGTCATCGCTTATCTATCTTTTGAAAACTCAATTTGCACCTTAAAATTCACATATCACATTTTTTTAACGGTCCGTTACTCATGCCTACATATCGATTCTCTTTTTCAGCACCCGGCTCTTTTCGGCCAAGAAGCCCATCACATGACTTTCAATGGAAAGGTCGATGGTACTGGTCAAATAGGAAGTATCTCTATGAGCGACGGCCAGCACAAAGTCTTTCACGATTCCAAAATCGCCGCCGGCATGACCTTCATATCCCGGCAAAGAAGATATATCTTTATTCCAAACCAATTTCTTATTTGTCAGAAAATCGGTTACGGTAAATTTTTTCATATCTCCCTCGATCCAGCCTTTCGTTCCCATAACACGGGTAAGACGGCCACCGGTAGCCGTAAAGGCTTCCATCGAGAAGGCTCCGGTAATATTGTTATCGAATTCGAGCGATGCCACGAAATGGTCGCATTGATCGTTATCGCATCGATAAACACATCGGCCATAATCGGAGGTTCTGAGCTTATCGAGAATCAAACTGTCGTACTTGTGGTTTTTACAATCGTTATCGGGAATATCGAACACATACAGGAATTGCCTCCTCTGCAAATATATCTTCTTGGCAGAATAAGGACACTGCGATTCTACCGGACAATCGAGACAACGCTCGGTAGAGCCGTCGGGCGCATTCTCCCTCTTGAACAGTTTCAAACCTCCATAAGCCGATACCGATTTGCAGGGTTTGTTCACAAGCCACCGCATCATATCCATATCGTGGCACGATTTCGCGATAATGATGGGAGTCGTGTCCTTCGAGCTTTTCCAGTTTCCTCGTACATAGGAATGGGCCATGTGGTGATAACGAATACATTCCATATGTTGTATGCTGACCAACTCGCCGATTTTACCCGAATCCAATACCTTTTTAAGCGCAATGAAATAAGGGGCATACCGCAAGACGTGGCAAATGCCCACAATACGGTCATAGCGCTTGGCGTATTTCAAAATATCCGTACACTCTTTTATCGACTGGGCGACAGGTTTCTCCAACAACAAATCGTATCCGGCAGCCATAGCCTTTAAAGCCGGCGCATAATGCAAGTTATCGGGTGTGGCGATGATAACTGCATCGGCAAATTTAGGGACATTGAATACTTCTTTCCAATCGCTGAAACAGTGCTCATCGGGGATACGATACAGATTTTTCATATACTCCTTACGCTCTGTATTGATGTCGGCTACACCTACAATTTTCAAAGAGTTAGGATAATGTTCCGAGTAACTGGCATACGTTCTTCCACGGGCTCCGGCTCCAATCACAATCGCTGTAACCGGTTTATCAACCACAGCCTCTTGACTTTCCAGATCGGACGAGAGTTCGTCGGCTAAATTGTCTGCCCCGACCGTTCCCCCCTTCAACGTTCCGACGGTCTGCGATATCGCCTGAAAATCGGAAAGAGCGGCTGCAACCGTAGTGGCTCCCATCAACCTTAAAAATTCACTTCTTTTCATTTCTATCAATTATATGAATACAAGATAACTCCGGCCCCCGGTTCAAAGGAACCGGAGTCATCTCGAAAAAAGTCTTCGATTACTTATCTCTTTACAATAAAAGGCTTGGTCGATTTACCCTCTTCCGTCGACAATACCAGATAATAAACTCCCGGTTGCATATCGGCAGTAGAAATTACCTCATCGAGTTGTACACCGTAATATGTTTTTTCCCATACACAAGTTCCGAGTGGAGTCACGACAGCTACCCGAGCCTTCATATCCTTACCGAAGTCGGCTTTCAACGTAATTTCTCCATAAGAAACCGTAGGATAGACTTGGAACGAATCGAGACTTACACGGTTTATTCCACTGGGAGTTTCGTCGGAAAGTATCATCGACAATTCCAATTCATCGTCACAACCCGATGCTCCGGTAGCTTTCACCGTAAAGCTGTAAATTCCCGGTTCGTTGGATTCTGCCGGGGTCCCTGAAATCAATCCTTCGGGCGTCAAAGAAAGGCCGACCGGCAACGAGCCTCCGGTAAGAGCGCAGGTAATACCTTCACCTTCTATTTCGAGTTGGAGCGAATAGGGATAACCTATGTATGCATCGGGACACTGATCGGTAACGATGAATACATCGCAACCTTCTCCCGATTTAATAACCAACGTGTATTCTTTTTGAATAGAAGAAACGTCATCGGAAATTTTGACGGTGAACGTATAAGAACCGTTCTTCGTCGGTGTACCGGCAAAAGCACCGTCTTTACTTAACGTAATACCGTCGGGAAGCGCGCCAGAAACGATTTCGAACTTCACTGCACCCTCTACATTATCCACAACGATATTGCTGTAATAAGGCTCATTGGCTACACCCGGCTCCAACGTTTTGGTCTTTACCATTAAGGTATAGGAATATAGAACCGTATAAATATCATAATCCCGTACAAACGGAAGAGTGAGCGAAGCCCCGTCAAAAACGGTGGCGCCATTATTAAAATATCCGGTTACATACACCTTATTGTAATCGGGAGACATCGTTACACACCAAGCGACTTCGTGCTGATTGGCATTATCGGGCGTAACCGTTTTTTCCAGTTGCATAAGTTCCCATGTAGAACCGTTATATTTAGCGACATAACCGTCATGACCTTTGAACGTATAATCTTTGGATTCTCCCCGAGGATTCATATTCACGGCAGTTCCTCCTTTCGAGCCGTCGCCGTTCACATTACCGGCGACATAAATATTGTCGTCTGCATCGACAAATAGAGATTTAGCTTCATCACGACCGCTCCCACCGAGATTCATACCGTCCAAATAGGCTCCGGCAGACGAGTATTTAATCAAAAACGAATCGAAATTCCCGTTAAATCCAAGAGGAGACTGTCCTTCGGGAGTAACCGCCGACTGACAATGTCCCCAAATATAAACATTTCCTTGTGAGTCGGAGTCTATCGAACGGGTATCGATACGATTGGAATTCGTTACATACGTAATCCATTGTCCCACACCTTCGTGAGACAATTTAGCCACATAGGTGTCTTGCGAAGATTCCGAGCCCACGGCAGTCGTCAGCGCTTCCCCGTCGGTCCCGGTGATTGTGAACGTCGTTCCGAAACGTCCGGTAAGCAGTATATTCTCTTCTTTATCGAAATTCACGGCCCAGCCATAGGATTGAACGGGGCTTGAACCGGCAATAGCCCACTGGCAGACCAAAGAATTATTATAGCAAGCCAAGAATGTTCCCGGATTACTTCCCTCGATTGTCACGGTTTTTTCATTTCCGAAATCGGTCGCTCCGACAGTCGATCCCGTCACAAAAATATTGTCGCTCTTGTCCACAGCCACCGAATAGCACAAAGATGCTCCCGCCGCTTTTATCTGAGCCGACGATTTATAATTACCGTCCTTATCATAAACGACGATACACCCGTCGGTAGATTGCGTACCGCTCAACGTCTGGTCCGTACCGTCGATAGTAACATCACCCGATATTTTACCGACAGCGACAATATCGCCCGCAGAGGTAACTGCAATGCGTTCGAAGGTATCGTCTTTACTGCCACCCACGGCTCTTGCCCACAAAAAATTAAGTTCGGCATCATATTTCACGATAACGGCATCCATACCGCCACGACCTTTAATCGTAGCTCCACCGGCAAATTCCACATCTCCACGGCACATACCCGAAATATAATAATTTCCGTCTTTATCCGTCAGAGAGCTGTAAGGCTCATCGGCTCCTGTACTACCGAAAGAAACACCTGTTTCAAACTTAGCATCTTTCGCTACCGCATCTCCAATACAAAATAAAGAGAGCAGCAAGATTCCTGCACTTGTGTAAATTTTTCTTAGTTTCATAGCTTAATGTTTTTAATAGAAATTAATTAGACGACGATTAAAATTAATTTTTGAATATTATAACATGATACACTTTTATCTACATCGTTATTTGACAAATTCGAGGATAACCATAATGGGATAATGGTCGGACAACTGGTTATCGGAAAAGACTTTCGTTTCTTTTACCACCCACCCATTGGCCGGATAGTAACCGATATGATCGAACTCCCGACTGAGAGCCAACGTCCATACGCTGGACAATTCGTTAATCTCGGCAGTTCCTACCCGACGATTCATGTCCCCGGCTACAATATAATGTTTCCCCAACTGCGGAATACGGTTAACTTCTTTAATTTGCGACATGCCGTTGTCCAATTTAGACATATCGATGTGAGTGTCGACAATCGAAAACTCGGTCCCGTCGGGGAGCTTTATATCGGCAATGGCAGCATTACGTTGCTCTGTACCGGCCGCACATGGCAACATAATTCTACGAGTCTCGTCAAAACTGTGTTTACTCAAAATAGCGTTACCGAATTTACCGCCGTAGCATTTTTCGAGAGTTACATAAAACATTCCATGCATGCCTGTTAAATAGGCCAACTCATTCAACATATTGATATTGTTATTGATCGGCCTCGGCGTATTCGCCCCTGTTCGATTCGTATAGTATTCTACTTCCTGCAAAGCCACGATATCGGGATCTTGTTCCTTAATGAAAGCAGCGATGTCGGCGATAGGGGCATCATAACCTGCATGGATATTAAACGAGATTATTTTCAGTTGAGTCTGGGCAAACACGCCTCCACACAAACATATTCCTAATAGTATCGATATAATTTTTTTCATGATTCATTCTATTTGTTATTTATTCAAAGAATATTCTTTTGCCAACACATCGTAAATGATGGTCGCTATTACTCTGTTTCCTTCCAATCCGGGGTGGACTCCATCAAGAAACAAATCTCCATACCCCCGCAAAGCCGTATGCAAATCTATGACCGTGAGATTCTGAGCTGCGGCAACCCGCTGAATAGCCGGAATAATTTCGCTCGTTATGATACCGTCGTCTATTCCGAACGAGTTGCTATACGCTATGGCCGGCGTACACAAAAAGACCCTCGGACGAGTTGACAGACTCCGTAAGGAAAGAACCAAATCCGTGAGATCGGACTCAAACTCGGAGCCATGACTAGACCAATTGCCCGACTTTGAATCATTCGAGCCCAATTTTACAATGACAATATTGGGTAAGAATGCTTTGGCATTGGTATATTCTTTGGTATTCCAATATGGAGAATTGCCATTCTTCAAAAGGGTTGTGCCACTACACCCGAAGTTGGCGACCTCGAAACCCTCTCCCAACATATTACCCAACAAAGCCGGGTAGCACTCTTTTTCCCTATCGTTTAAAAACTGTCTCGCCCCATAGGTTATACTGTTCCCTATGCAAGCTACCTTTCTAACCGACTCAATGCCAGCAGGTCTTTGTCCCTTCGGATAGACCTCTTCGTTTTCGGAACAACCGGCAAAGAGCCCTGTGAGGAGAAATAACATACATATTCCCCAGCCGGATACTCTGCTGAAATAATTATACTTTTTCATCTGTTCTTTATTTTAATCCTATACGCAAAAATAGAGCCTTATGATCCGAAACGGTTTGATCTCCCTTAACCTGAACCGCCTGTGTTCCCCAATTCTGGGACAAAGGAGTCAACACATAATCGAATCTCGATTCGGGTTGAACGGCAGGATATGTATTTTCCGAAGAGAACTTGCAGGAACGGCGATACTTCTTCTTCAAAATATTGAATACATTCCCCGATTCATTTTCATAGACAGAAGCACAAATAACGATGTTTTGCTTTACTTGGTCGGCATAAGCGGCAAGAGCTTCGGCCTGACGCACCCGTTTATTGGCATCCTCCTTATCGAACTGGCATGTAGCGATAAGAACCGTCTCGCCCGAACCCAATTCATAAGGAGCAGTAAGCAATACCAATTCATCGTTCAAATTCACTTTATTCGTACCATAAAAACATTCCCGGACAAACAAAGCCACTCCTGTTTCTCCGCCATCTTCCCGACCGGTAGAGGCGAATATCCCCTGCCGGCGTTGACCGTCCTTGCTGAAACGGTTAGCGACCTCGCAAACCAGATTCTTTTTTCCCGTGCGGGCAGTCCCGAAATCCACATCTTGCAATGCTACGACATCGGTATTATTTTCCTGAATAAATGCCGCTAACGGCTGGATATTATACGTCCCAGAGGCTAACCCTTTACCGGCACTCAACGACAGAAGAGAAAACGAACGGTCGCCAGCCAACGTGACCAGAGTTTCATCGTCACCGCCGGTCCCGCCCGAACCCGGCAAATCCGGGTCGGACGAACCGCAAGCAGTTATCGATAAAATTCCAACGAAGCACAAAATGAATTTAAAATGAGTTTTCATATATAGATAACATTAATTGTGTAAGCTATCCTTATTCCCAACCGGGATTATTAGGGAGCAAATTGGGATTACGTTGCGTTTGTGTGAACGGAATCGGCCATAAATAATTTTTCATATCAGAGAAAGTACGCCCCGTCATCAAAATCAAATTCCCTTTATCATCGGTAGGAATATCTTCGACATAAACATATTCACTGGGCGGAACAGTACTCTTACGCATACCGGTCACATCTTTCGCCAACAAATCTCCTTGTTTCCAACGTAACAAATCGAAATAGCGCTCCCCTTCGAGAGCCAGTTCGACCCGGCGTTCCCGACGAATCTCGTCTCTCAGATTCAGCCCGTAAGCATTCAATTTGGTCAATACCATCTTGTCTGCTCCAACCCGGTCTCTAAGAAGGTTTATCGACTTATCTATATCCGGTTGAGTAATTGCATCGCCCCTCATCTCCTTTGCTTCGATCCAGTTCAATAAGACCTCGGCATAACGCATCAACGGAATGGCGTTCTGGTCTTTGTTATAACGAGAGATTGCGGAGAGTTCGACAAATTTCGTAAAATACCAACCTGTCGTCGTGCGGCAACTGGTAGCCGAATTCGAGAACTTAGGCTGTTCATAGGTAGTCTTACCGGGATATCCGCCCCACTTCGCTCCGGGTTTCAAAATCGTCTGCGCCATACGTGGATCCCGATTATTGAAGATAGCTTCGTGGGTATTCTCGCGGTAACGGCTCGCCGGCAAAGTTATGGGAAGCCCATTACACAAATAGGCATCCATGAGCGAACGAGTGGGCGCAGAACGAGCCTCCTCGTTGGGAACTTGCAATTCCCGGCTGAGGTTATGAGTTTGATTGGCTTCCTCACTATACAGACGAGTAACGATAAACTCCCGGTTGTTCTTATTAGTCACCGGATTGGCAGCCAAAGTAAACAACTCGTTATAAGTCGTTTCGGGATTCCCGTTATCGTACAATTTATGAAAACCGGCAGTCATCACCTCTTCTGCCGAAGAAACAGCCTTGTCCCAACGCTCGTGGTACAACGCAAACCGAGAACTAAACGCCCAAGCAGCCTCTTTTGTGGGACGACCGAGTTCGCTATCTTTCAAATCCTTAGCATAAGGCAATACCGCAGCTGCCCGGTCAAACTCATCAAGAATCCACTCGATCATGGTTTCCTTATCGGTACGGGAGCCATAAAGCTCGTCGTCTCCCACATCTATCGTATTGGTTACACGGGGTACATCGCCAAAGCAATTCACCAGATAACTGTACAAATAGGCTCTTATGAAAATGGCTTCTCCGGCATATCTTTCTCTTACAGATGCAGAAACCTTTTGAGCACGTTCGTAATTTTCAAGAAAGTGATTACAACGTCTGATACCGTCATAATCGGTCGTCCACTCCGAATTGATAACCGACAAATCACTCGTAAAATTTCCACTCCCGAGAGTCTTGTATTCCGACGAACGTTCACGAAAAACATTCCATATCGACACTCCTGCTTTTTCCTCTCAAATAATTGATGCAGGCATTAGATGCCAATATCAAATGTTCCTCGGTTTCCCAATATGTTTCATCGGTAAGTTCGTCCAACGGGATTCTGTCAAGGAACGAATCGTTGCAGCCGGGTAAAACAAACGCCGCACACAGCAGAATTGCTAAATATTTTGTTTTCATATATTCTGACATTTATATCGATAATTATTTGAATGTAATGCTCAAACCCAAAGAATACGAGGCCGTGATAGGATAGTAACCTCCACTGCTTACAGGAATCTCAGGGTCATACGACGAGAAGAAGTCGGTGAACGTCCACAAATTTTCGCCCGAAAAATATATTCTCAAATTCTCAATATGCATCTTGGAAATGATCCCTTTACGGGGAACCGTGTAACCCACTTGCAAATTTTTTACCCGCAGGTATGAAGCGTCTTCGAGCCAGAAAGAAGAAAATTCGTCCCGATTGTATGTTTCATCATACGTAAAACGCGGATAGGATGCATGAGGATTTTGGTTTTCCCAAGTCCAACGATCGAGATGTGCCTTCTGCGGATAGTTGGCAAGCTCGGTAAACGCATGTCGTCCCATGCCTCCGATATATCCGTCACATTTACCCACACCTTGTAAAAAGAGGCTGAAATCGATTCCTCGCCAAGCGGCGTTGAGTCCGATCGTATAATTATATCGAGGAATAGCACTGCCTATATAGCAACGATCCTCGGTAGGCGTAATCTTCCCGTCGCCATCTATATCCACATATTTTATATCTCCCGGTTGTACCTTCGTGCGATATTCCTCGATAATAGGGGTCGTCGCTTTCGGCGTATAAGTGTTCGTGGCAATGTCATAATCAAAATCATCGACCGTATAAAGCCCGTCGGATTTGTATCCCCAAAATGCATCAATAGGATAGCCCACCGCACGAATGCGATCGCCGCTGAAATCGTCGGCCGTATTTCCCACGCTAACCACTTTATTTTTCACATCGGAAAAAGTGACATTCACCCCGTAGGTAAAATCTTTCCCTATTTTATCTTGCCAAGCCAAAGCGATTTCCCAACCTTTGTTTTGAACCTTACCGGCATTCTGGTAGGGTTCACTCACACCCAGCACATCGGGAAGTTTCACTTTCAGCAAAATATCGTCGGTATTCTTAATGAAGTAATCGGCCGTCAACGACAAACGATTATTCAACAAATTAACGTCCAATCCGATATTAGTCATCTTTATGGACTCCCAAGAGAGAATATTGTTCGATGCCTCGCTTTGCTGCATGGAAGAGGTTATCTCTCCGCCGATAGGCATGTTGGAGGTAGAAGGTTGAATCAAAGCCATATAAGGATATAACGAAGAGGTATATTGGTTACCCAGAGTACCGTATGAGGCCCTAATTTTCAAATTATCCAACCAGCTGCGGGTCGATTCCATAAACGACTCTTCGGTCAAACGCCAAGCCACCGATGCCGAAGGGAAATAGCCTCCCCGGTGATCTTTATGAAAACGCGACGACAAGTCGTAACGCAAATTGGCCTCTACCAAATAGCGATCGTTGAAATTATAATTGACCCGCCCGAACCCGGAACGAATCGCCCAATGATTGTCATAGCCGCTATTGGTTTGCAAATCGGTTCCGGCATTCAGCACATGGAGATCGTTGGAGACCAAATCCTGACGACTGGCATCCATTTGTTGGTACAACTGCCACTCCTGAGAAAAGCCGGCAAGAATATGGAAAGAATGTTTCCCTATCGTCTTATCATAATCGACCTGTGCCATCACATTCTGGTATCGTTGGGCAATATCGCGTTGACTGAACTTACTCGTATTCGACGTATAAGCCAATGGCGTTTCGGTATCGGGATAAAAGTGCTGTATGATGTTCTGTTGTTGTTTCCGCAACACATCGACCAACCGGGTAGCATATTGAACCTTTGCCGTCAACCCGTCGATAATTCTCAATCCGGCACTGAAATTCAACGAGGTCTCACGTTTATGGTAATTGATAAAACCACCGTCGTAGGCTTGTGCTATCGGGTTTGCCGAGCTACCGCCATATCCCCATTGCCCGTCGGTGAATTTCACGGGAGTCAAAGGAGAAGAACGGAGAGCTTGATAGAAAAGTCCCGAATTTTCGCTATCGCTCGATGCAGGAGTCCAATTATCCACATCGGTATAACTCACATTTCCCTCGATGGTCAATCGATCGAAAAGCTCGGTGTTTAATTTCATTCTCACATTATTACGGGTAGCATGATAACCGTTGCCTACCATAAGTCCCGAAGTGGTTAAGTTTCCATAGGACAAATAATACCCCATGTTCTTATTCCCACCGTTGATATTTACATTGTGACCGTGTTGAGGAGCATAATCTCTCGTGATTTCTTTTATCCAGTTCGTATTCGCCCGGAAATTCGGATCGGTTCCGTTAATGACGGCATCGATATCCTCCTGTGTATACCCCCAACTTTTATTTACATTCGAAGTCGCTTCTTTCAGTAAAGTAAGATATTCGACGGCATCGAGCATTTCGGGAAGGGCCGTCGGTTTTTGCATGGCAAAATATCCGGTATAAGTGACCGTAGGTTTTACCTCGCGGTCGGCCTTACGCGTC
>OLZQ01000806.1_pt1 | contig 14642 bp, 16 predicted proteins | sample 1644511 | NCBI WGS metagenome assembly OLZQ01 (sample SAMEA103958132, study PRJEB25191) | human gut metagenome | biome: human-associated habitat [ENVO:00009003]; feature: intestine environment [ENVO:2100002]; material: feces | place: Germany | collected 2013/2015 | reverse complement strand
CAAAGGTGTTGTGGTATTGTTTGTGTTGCAAAAAAGGAGGTGAACTGACATGGCGGAAAAGCTGATGACCGATGGCAGCATGGCGCTTCGGGAAAAGCAATACCGGGTCATCACCATCGAGGCAACCGAAAAGCCCCAAAACGCCAAATTGCGGGTTGCGGCATACGCCCGTGTCAGCTCCGCCTCTGATGACCAACTCAACTCCTTCGCCGCCCAGAACCGTCACTACAGCAACCTAATCTCCAGCAAGGAAAACTGGAGAATGGTAGACATATACGCAGATGAGGGTATCACTGGGACATCGGCTGAAAAGCGTGAGGACTTCCAGCGGCTCCTGGCAGATTGCCGCAGAGGGCTGATCGACAGGGTTCTGGTGAAATCCATCTCCCGCTTTGCCCGCAATACTGTGGATTGCCTGAACTATGTCCGAATGCTGAAAGCGCAGGGCATTGCGGTCTACTTTGAAAAAGAAAACATCAATTCCATGGACGAGTCCACAGAGCTGATGCTGACCATGATGGGGGCTTTCGCGCAGGCGGAGAGTGAGTCCATCTCCGGCAATATTCAAGCAGGCAAGCGCTACGCCATGCAGCGTGGTGAAGCCACCATTAACTACTACAACCTGTACGCCTATCAGCCGCTTTGATTACGGCAAGAAATACTGCCATGATTCGCCCTCTGTGGATGAGCAGCAGCTCCAGCAGGCCATCCTGCGGGTTATCAACAGCATAATGACCGACAAGCCCACACTGGTACGGCAGGTCACAGAAAATCTACAGGTGGTGATACGCCCCAGCCGAAGCGGAGAACTCACTATCGCGGATATCGACCACCAACTGGAAGTCCTTGCACGGGAGTTCGATACCGCCTTCGTAGCTGCGGCCTCCGGCAATAGTGAAGACTATAGTGAGCGGTTCAAGACGATCCTTGCCCAGCAAGCGGAGCTGAAGGCCAAGCGTGTCGAGTTGGAGCGACAGCAAGCAGAAGATGCGGAACTGAACAGCCACATGGAGGAGGCCACCGATATAATGGGACAGGCCGGTACTGCTATCACGGAATGGAACGAACGCAACATTCGAGATCTTGTGGCATCGGTCAGAATACTCTCCAAGGAAGAAATACTGGTTCGGCTGAAAAGCGGGATCGAGAAAACAGAAAGACTACAAAGGTAGGTTGTGTGTCGTGATCTTTGTGGCCGACGCTGGCTTAGACTAAATTTGGACATTACAGAAGCCTGATGCGCCCTAGAGACTCTAACCAATTCAAGAGTATCTGGGCAAATCTCCGACCCATGAGGAGCTGGAAAAGCTGATGCCCTGGCACCCGGCAGTCCGGCACCGGGAACATATACGGAAATGAACAAACGGCAGAGTCCCGCGAACGGGACTCTGCCGTAACTTTGTTCGGCCCGGGTGATTATTGTGCGCTTACGACATAAGAAAATGTTGGGCACGAAAGTGACAAAAATTTTTATGGGAGAAAATGTAAAAAACAGAGAAAATTTTGCTTTTCAAAGGGATAAATGTATGGTATACTTTTGCCGATATTATCAGACGTACTGTTCATTATTAAGAAAGCAGGGGAGTGAGAGCATTTGAGCGAGCTGCTGAGAATGGAACATATCAGCAAGCGGTTTGGCAGCTTCTATGCCAACAAGGATATCAGCCTGACCGTGAACCGGGGCGAGGTGCTGACGCTGCTGGGCGAAAACGGCGCGGGTAAGTCCACGCTGATGAATATTCTGATCGGCCTGTATCAGCCCACCGAGGGTAAGATCTTTCTGGAGGGCAAGGAGGTTCGCATCGAGTCGCCCAGTCAGGCGGTGAAGCTGGGCATCGGCATGGTGCACCAGCACTTCATGCTGGTGGAGGCCATGACGGTGTTTGACAACATCATTCTGGGCGACAAGCATGCCAAGGGCCTGTTTATCGACCGGGCTGCCCGCCGCAAGGAGATCGAGGAGCTGTCCGCCAAGTACGGTCTGGACGTGCAGCTGGATCGCCTGATCACGGAGATCTCCGTGGGCGAGCAGCAGCGTACCGAGATCCTGAAGGCGCTGTACCACGGCGCTGAGCTGCTGATCTTGGACGAGCCGTCCGCCGCCCTGACGGATATCGAGGTGGAGGGCCTGTTTGCCATCATGCGCAAGCTGGTGTCCGAAGGCAAGAGCATCATCTTCATCAGCCACAAGATGCGCGAGGTCATGCACATCTCCGACCGCATCACCGTGCTGCGGCTGGGCGAGGTGGTGGGCACCGTCAACTGCGCGGACACCGACAGCCAGAAGCTGGCCAGCATGATGATCGGCCGCGAGCTGGTCACCTCCCAATATGAGAAAAAGGACTGCGCCGACGCGGCAGTGGCGGTGGAGCTGTCCCATGTGGATTATCATAAGGAGTCCAAGCACAACGGCCTGAACGACATGTCCCTGACGGTGCGCCGGGGCGAGATCGTGGGCATCGCCGGTGTGGACGGCAACGGACAGACCCAGCTGGCGCAGCTGATCACCGGCGTTATCACCCCTGACAGCGGCACGGTGGAGCTCTCCGGCCAGCGGCCTGCTATTTTCGATCCCCACGGCTTCATCAAGGACGGCGTTTCCCACGTGCCGGAGGACCGCAATTTGCAGGGCCTTGTGGGCGATATGACCATCGCCGAGAATCTGGTGCTGAAAAGCTGCGACAGCGCCGCTTTCAGCAGCGGCAAGGGTCTGCTGCTGAAGAAGAAGGCCATCGGCAGCTATGCCGGCGAGATGGCCAAGAAGTACGATATCCGCTGTACCTCCGTGGATCAGGATGTGCGCAGCCTGTCCGGCGGCAACCAGCAGAAGGTCATTCTGGCCCGTGAGCTGGAGTCCGACCCGGTGCTGCTGGTGGCGGCTCATCCCACCCGCGGCCTGGATATCGGCGCCACCAGCTTCATCCATGACCAGATGATCGCCGCCCGTGACCGGGGCGTAGGCATTCTGCTGATCAGCGCCGACTTCGATGAGATATTGGAAATGTCCGACCGGATCCTGGTTTGCTTCGAGGGCCAGATCATGGGCGAGTATTCCGGCAAGAATCCTCCCATTGAGGAGATCAGTCTTGCCATGACCGGTAAGTAAGGGGGGAGTGTATATGGAAAAGTTCAAACGCTCTCTGGGCAGCTTCGCGGTGCCGCTGCTGTCGATCCTGATGGCCTTCCTGATCGGCGGCATCATCATGGCGGCGCTGGGCGCCGATCCCTTCCAGGCGGTGAAGTATCTGTTCCAGGGCGCCTTCGGCTCCCGCGCCAACATCGGTACCACGCTGAATAAGTCCACTCCGCTGATGTTCACCGCGCTGTGCGCCTGCTTTGCCTATAAGTGCGGCGTGTTCAATCTGGGCGGCGAGGGCCAGTTCCTGATGGGCTCCATCGCCGCGTTCCTGACGGCCTACTTCAGTGGCCTGACCGGGTTTGCCGGCATCCTGCTGGCGCTGCTGGCCGGTACGCTGGCCGGCGGCATCTGGGGCATGATCCCCGGTGTGCTGAAGATCACCCGCGGGCAGAACGAGATGATCATCTCCATCATGCTCAACTACGTGGCCACACTGTTTATGGGCGTGCTCTATACCAGCTGGATCCGGGATGAGAACATCCCACAGACTCCGGCCATCTCCAAGCTGGTGCAGCTGCCCCGCGTGGTGACCGGTATGCGCTTCACCTGGGGCTTCGTGCTGGCTATCGCGGTGGGCCTGCTCATGTATTACGTGCTGTTCTGGACCAGCGGCGGCTTCAAGCTGCGGGCCGTGGGCTACAACATGACCGCCAGCCGCTTCAACGGCATCCCCGTCAAGCGCTACATCCTCACCAGCTTCATCATCTCCGGCGCGATCGCCGGACTGGGCGGCGGCGCGGAGCTGCTGGGCACCCAGTTCCGGCTGATCAACGGCTTCGGCGCAGGCTACGGCTTCGACGGCGTGGCCATGGCGCTGATCGGCCAGCTGCACCCCATTGCAACGGTTATCGTGGCGCTGTTCTTCGCGGCGCTGCGGGTGGGCTCCACCACCATGCAGGCCGCCACCGGCGTTCCCACCAGCGTATCGGATATCATTCAGGCGCTGGTGATCGTGTTCTCCGTGGCCGGTATGGCGCTGACCAAGCTGCCGGAGTTCGAGTCATGGAAGAATCGGTTGTTCTCTAAGAGAAAGGCGGGTGACAAGTAATGGATTGGATCTCCAGTTTGCTTCTGGCCACCGTCCGCCTGGCCATCCCTCTGCTGCTGATCTCTCTGGCGGAGCTGTACGGACAGCGGGCCGGTATGGTCAACATCGGTCTGGAGGGTCTGGCCTCTATCGGCGCCCTGGTGGGCTTCCTGACCTGCTACATCACCGGCTCCAACTGGCTGGGCCTGCTGTGCGGCGCTCTGGCCGGTCTGCTGGTCAACATGATCTACGCGTTCTCCACGGTGACGCTGTGCGCCGACCATACGGTGTACGGTATGGCCATCAATATCTTCGCCCCGGCGCTGGCGTCCTTCATCTACCGGGTGTACTTCGGCACCGGCTCCGACCTGAAGCAGATCGTCACCATGCCCAGCATTGCCATCCCCGGCTTGAAGGACATTCCGGTCATCGGCCCGCTGCTGTTTGACCAGAGCCCCATGGTGTATCTTACCATCGTGCTGGTGGTGTTTACGGCGATTTTCTTCAACCGTACCCGCGCCGGTCTCAGCTACAAGGCGGTGGGCGAGCATCCCAAGGCCGCCGCTACGCTGGGCATCAACGTCATCGGCGTCAAGTACATCGCCTGCATGATCTGCGGCGCACTGGCCGGTATGGGTGGCGCGTACCTGACAACCTGCTACTCCAGCACCTATACCGACGGCATCGTGGCCGGACGCGGCTTCATTGCGCTGGCTGCCGTCATCTTCGGCCGCTGGAACGCTGTGGGTGTGCTGCTGGCCTGTCTGTTCTTCGGCTTCTGCGACGCTTTGCAGATCCGTTTGCAGGTGTCCGGCATCGGCATCCCCTATCAGTTCTTCCAGATGATCCCCTACGTGGCCACTGTGATCGTGCTGAGCGTCATCGGCACCCGTCAGACCGGCCCCAAGGCCAACGGCCAGCCCTACCGCAAGGAGCAGCGGTAACAACGGTAATAACGCGGAAACGCGCTATTATAAAGAATCTACATTAGGAGGAAAACACAAAATGAAGAAGTTTCTTGCGCTGCTGCTGGCGCTGGCTATGACCCTGTCTCTCGTGGCCTGCGGCGGCAACAACAACGCCGCCAACGACGGTGACGACGCCAACGCCAACACCGATGGTGACAAGGTCTACAAGGTTGCCATGATCTGCGACTCCAGCATCAGCGACGGCGGCTGGGGCGCTGCCTGCTACAACGCCATGGTGGCTGCGGCTGAGAAGATGGGCTGGGAGTCCGATTACACAGACTCCATCTCTCAGGATCAGTACTATGATTCCATCGTGGCTTACTGCGCGCTGGGCTATGACATGATCTATGCCCCCGGCAACCAGTACACCGACGCTGTCCTGCAGGCGGCCGAGGAGTATCCCGATGTGGCCTTCGCCCTGCTGAACGGCGCTGAGAAGACCCCCGGCGAGGCTGTCAACGGCAACGTGTCCTCTCTGCTGCCCAACGCACAGCAGATCGGCTGGATCGCCGGCGCTCTGGCCGGTCTGATGACCGAGAGCGGCAAGCTGGGCTTCATCGGCGGTATGGAGCTGGATACCACCAAGGGCAAGATCGCCGGCTTCGAAGAGGCTGCCAAGTATGTGGCCGAGCAGGAAGGCAAGACTGTCGAGCTGCTGCCCGTTCCCTACGCCAACTCCTTCTCCGACGCCCCCAAGGGCAAGGAGTTCGCCACCGAGCTGATCAGCCAGGGTGCTGACGTGTTCTTCGGCGACGCTTCCGCTGTTGACTCCGGCGCCCGCGAGGCCATCGACGATGCCAACACCGCTGCCGGTTCCATCAAGATCTACGATATCGGCCAGCCTGCTGACATTCTGGGTCAGAACCCCTGCATCATCTGCTCTCAGGTCACCGATAACTCCGCCATGATCGTCGCCTCCATGGAGGCTGTCGAGGCCGGTAACTTCGGCGGCAACACCGTCTACGGTACGCTGGAGAACGGCACCCTGTCCGCCGGCGCTATCAACACTGAGCTGGTTCCTGCTGAGATCGTTGAGAAGTACAACGCCTATCTGCAGCAGATGATCGGCGGCACCTTCATGAAGTAATCACACTTTCGCGCAAAGCAAAAAACTCCGGTTGCAAAACCGGAGTTTTTTTGCGTGAAAAGGGGAGGGCGTGAATCGCGGGTTTCGTGGTGCCTCTCGCTTCTCTGTGTGATCTGGACAGGGGACAAAATCACACCCGGCCACAGGGCGGCGTGACCGGGTGTGATTCGAGGGGAGGATAACCCTCATTATGGAAAAGATTGGGTACAGATAGGGGGATTATCTGACACGCAGTCGGGGATAGCGACGCCGCAGCGCTGCCAGCTCCGCACTGTCATCGCCCAGTGAAAGGGTCTGGTCGATGTAGGCCAACTCCGCGTCGGACATGGGATGGTCGCCCTTGGCACCGCAGGAAACGCAGTAATAGCGTCCGTTCCGGTATACCACGCTGCTGCTGCCGCACAGGGCGCAGCGGGTGGTTTTCGCGGGCGTGTCCATGCTTCCTGTCCTCCGTTTCGTAAGCTGTACATAGGATAGCACGGAAATCTGCATTTGTAAAACGCATCTTTGCTATTGATTTCATGAGCGACCGTCATGTATAATAGACGCATCGACAACAGCGAGGTGGTTCCCATGAGCATTTCCAAGTATCAGGTGTTTTTGAAGGTGGTGTCCTGCGGTACCTTTACCAAGGCGGCAGAGGCGCTGAACTTCACCCAGTCCGGTATCAGCCACGCCATCACGTCGCTGGAGAGCGAGCTGGGCCTCACGTTGCTCAGCCGCAACCGGGGCGGCGTGGTGCTGACGGCGGATGGCCGGGCGGTGCTGCCCAAGATCGAGAAGCTGTGCGCCGCCCATCACGCTCTCATGCAGACGGTGGAGGGCCTGAAGGATATGGACAGCGGTCTGGTGAAGATCGCCACCTTTTCCAGCGTGTCGGCCCAGTGGCTGCCCCGGATCCTGAAAAGCTTCGGCAAGCTGTACCCCAACATCGAGTTTGAGGTGGTCACCGGCGATTTCTACGACCAGATCGAGAACTGGATCGTCACCGGCGCGGTGGACTGCGGCTTTCTGCGGCTGCCGTCGGTGAAGCACTTGCAGACCTACGCCCTGCACCGGGACGAGCTGCAGGTCATTGTGCCCTGTGACCACCCTTACGCAGGCAGCGACCCGTTTCCCAGAGAGCTGCTGGCGTCGGAGCCGTTTATCCAGCTGGAGGAGGGCGACGACTATGAGATCATGGCGGCCTTTGACGAAATGGGCATCCGGCCCAACGTGAAGTATGTGGCCCGTGAGGACCGGACGATTTTGTCCATGGTATCGGAGGGCCTGGGCATCAGTCTGCTGCCGGAGTTGATGGTGCGCCACAGTCCCGCGCCCGTCACTGCCTGCCGCCCGCCCATGACCTTCCACCGCACCATCGGCATCGGCGTGAAGGACGAGAAGGCCCTGTCCAATTCCACCCGCCTGTTTGTGGACTATGTGCGGACATGGGTGGCGGAAAACGGGGATCAGTGAGGCTGCACGGGCTGCGGTGGAATGGTATAATCTGCGGCAGAGAGGCAGAGGGATCGTTGTTCGTGGAGGTGTCAAATGATCTTATACTTTCCCGCCACCGGAAATGGCAAATGCGTTGCCGCCAATGGGTCATTGCAAACACAAGGGCAGCGTGCTATAATCGGTCAACAACAATGTACGGCATCCATCAAGACAGGCAGGAGGGCCTGATATGATTTTCCAAAAGGCACATAGTAATGATTTTGATCGTATCAAAAACTTCTATTGGGATCTCATCGACGAGATACAGGATCAGAACGATGTGATCGGCTGGAAGAAGGGCATCTATCCCACGGACGAGTTCCTGCAGGAGAGTCTGCTGCGGGGAGAACTGTTCACGCTGGAGGAAGATGGGCAGTTGTACGCCTGCACCGTTCTCAACAGCGAGTCCAATGAGGGCTACGCCGGCACCCCCTGGAGCCTGAACTGCCGGGATGACGAGGTGCTGATCCCTCACGCATTGGGTGTTCGGCCTGCACAGCAGGGCAAGGGCGTCGGACAGCGCGTGGTGGAAGAAATCCTGCAATACGCAAGAGTAAACGGCAAAAAGGCGGTGCGGCTGGACATTCTCGGACAGAACGCCGTCGCGGAAAAGCTGTACACAAAATGCGGCATTCAGTTCGTGCAGGCCAAAACGATGTTTTACGAGGACACCGGCTGGACTGAGTTCAAAATGTACGAGTTCAACCTGTGATGCTTTTGGGACAGGAGCTATGCCGCCAGTATAAAGGAGAAACGCCGACGCCACCGTGTGACCTTTCAGCGGAATTTTGCTTCACCGGCAAAACGGACGAGGAGTACTCTCTGGTCTGCGCCACCGGCTATGTGCCCGCCAATGTGATCCGGCGGGACGACGGGTGGAAGGGCTTTCGCATTCAGGGTATTCTGGACTTTTCACTGGTGGGGATCCTCTCCAAAATCGCCGCGCTTCTGACCGAGAACAGCGTTCCGATCTTCGCCGTCTCCCCCTACAACACCGACTATGTTCTGACGAAAGCAGCACACTATAAAAAGGCGCTGGAGGTTCTGAAACAGGCGGGATACGTGATCGTGAAGTAGTGGTTTTATGATAAAACAGACATCGCCTAGAGCGGCAATGCCTATGAGTTCTACTACCCTGAGCCGCGCGGAATCCCTCTTGCAGCAGCTTGACGAGGAGGGCATCGTCACTGTGGAGACAGACCAAGGAGACCGCCTGTATAAATTGAAAGCGTAAGGCGGCTCAAATTCTGCGCCGCAGGAATCAAAGAAGAGAAAGGCCCCTCTGAAATCATTGATTTTAGGGGGGCCGAGTAGTACGACTCGAACGCCCGGTCTCCTGGTCCCAAACTTATCGAGAATACTTTTTCCGCTCGTTTATAGCGGTTTTTAGTGATTTTTGATTTGTTTTGCTTACTCTTTAACGCTCTTATCTCCACTGTTTCCGGGTGTTCCAGAGCCGTCTGTGGTAATCTATGTGGTCAAAAACGCTTCCCGCCCGGTTTCCGGTGAACATTCACCGATGCCAAGTGGGAAGCGTTTTGCGTTTCAGACCGTCTGCATTGTAACTCTGAGCAGGCGGTTGTGCAAGTGGTTTCTGCGAGGGTGGCAGTGCAGCAGCTGCGGTGCTATAGACAAAGAATAGGCGGGAAGATAGGCAGAGGTATTTTTCTTGCTCCCTGAGTATAAATCCCTTAATACAGGCATAATAGTAAGGGATTTATGGCACAGCCTATTGACTATTCCCTCATTTTATATTATCATTTAAGGGAAAGCGGATGGAGGTGAGGGGATGAGAACCTTCAATTACTCTGCAATCAAGGAGCAAAAGTGGGACTCGGATGTTCTTTCCCTGATTGCGGCCATATACAAGGAAGTCGGCAAGCAGGAACTGTATTTGAAGCAGCGCCCGGAGGAACTCAAAAAGCTCGTGGAGATTGCCAAGATACAGAGCACTGAGGCATCGAATGCCATTGAGGGCATCGTTACCACGAGCACCCGAATCCGGCAGCTCGTCGAGGAGAAAACCACGCCGAGGAACCGAGATGAGCAGGAGATCGCCGGATACCGCGACGTGCTGAGTATCATTCACGAGAGCTTTGACGTGATTCCAATTACGCAGAACTATATCCTGCAGCTTCATAAAATCCTGTACAGCCACATGAACAACCCACTTGCGGGCCGCACAAAAAGCGTGCAGAATTATATCACTGCCACCTACCCGGACGGTCATGTGGAAACGCTGTTCACGCCGCTTGCTCCTTACGAAACGCCGGAAGCGCTGGACAGGATCTGCGAGGAATACAACCGCGTAATCGGAAATATGGAACTGGAGCCGTTGATTGCAATCCCGGTTTTCATCCATGACTTTCTGTGCATCCCCCCCTTCAATGACGGAAACGGAAGAATGAGTCGGCTACTCACGACGCTGCTTCTGTACCGAAACGGTTTTTATGTTGGAAAGTACATCTCCCTTGAAGCCAAAATCGCCAAAAACAAGGACCTGTACTACGATGCGCTTGCACAGGCTCAAACCGGCTGGCATGAAGGAACCGAGGATGTAGTGCCCTTCATCAAGTATCTGCTCGGGACGATCCTTGCGGCCTATAAGGACTTCGAGGATCGTGTAGCGCTTGTGGAAACCAAGCTGCCCGCACTGGAAATGGTGCGCAGAGCAAGCAAAAACAGAATCGGGCGGTTCAACAAACAGGATATCCGAGAGCTTTGCCCAACGCTCAGTGACAGCTCCATTGAGGGTGCTCTGCGGAAACTGGTTGCAGCCGGAGAACTGAAAAAAGAAGGTCGTGGGAAGAATACCTACTATTTCAGGCTGAATTAGATTCCCCTCAATAAAAGCAATATTTTAGAGGATCGCACCTGTTCATATGAGCAGGTGCGGTCCGTTTAATCGCTTTACGGAAGTTGGCGTACAGTTCAAGGGTTGAGCCGCTATAGACAAGGAATACACCAAAAGGTTTCTGCCGAAACACACTCGCCTTAGCCAAAGAAATACTGCTTCATGTCTGAGGTGTTACCATCCTTATCGCAGAACCACTCGTAATCAGAATGGCAATTCTGGCAATGAGCAATTACATCGAAGCCGCCGGGTGAATGTCCGTTGTCGGTAATGCTCATGACCTCCAAGGGCTTCCCACAGGTTGGGCAAGGTCTAATTTTTCTTGCCTGACGATGGGCGCGATCTCTCTGCTCTGTCTCAAGTGCACCTAAAAGGCCATGCCAAAGATTCGGATTTGGCTCGTGTTCTGCGTAATCTTCAAGATGCCGTCTGATCTCATCGGTAGCCAGGACGAGAAACTTATCATCCAGAAGCTGAATGTGACGCTTGATATAATCAGCGACTACCATGGGCATACAAGTATTCCTGCCCATCGCATACCGCATTGCCGACAGCAGGATCAAGCGAAAGTCAGAGTCGCAGATCGGGGCGAGCAGATCCTGAGGGAACAGCAGAAACTCTTTGCCATTATTCATGCATACGCGCAGCGGTCGCTGTTCTTCCGTTACCAGATTCAGTAGGCTGTTAGCTTGATCCTTCAGTTCGTCAATGGTGATCGATTCGTAGTTCTGAAATGAGTTTACTTCATAATTCATCATTTGACCTCCGATCAGTTTGTCCTCACGATGAGGTGTTGGCATTGTAGCTCTGACTGCCCGGAGGTTCAACTGTTTCTGTTGTGGCTTGAGAAAAAATTTAATAGAGTCGGAATTCATGCGGATTTATCATTTTCTTGCTTTTCCTGCCCAAATGTGCTATCATTATAAACAACGCTGTCAAGTGTTGGAATAGGCCTTGGCAGTATGGCTGCAATAGACCGAATGCTCTGCCAAGCGGCAGAGCATTTTTGTATATCGGTACGGAGGAGATTTTTATGTCTGTGAGTTATAAAAAACTCTGGAAGCTACTCATCGATAAGGACATGAAGAAAAAAGGCCTGTGTGAAAAGGCGGGCATAAGTCCAGCGTCCGTGACCAAGATGGGGCGGAATGGCCATGTCACAACGGAGATACTTCTGAAGATCTGTACGGCGTTGGATTGTAGGGTTGAGGATATTATGGAAATCATACCGGATGGAAGTACCTGAATTATTGTTGCCCCGCTCGTTTTGAGTGGATTTTGAGTATAACCATAAATTTTTTACAGAGACAAAATGTAAGGGAGAAAAAACTATGACTGGAAGTACAAGCAATATCGGCTTTGAAAAACAAATCTGGGACGCGGCTTGCGTCCTGCGCGGAAACATCGACGCATCCGAATACAAGTCCGTCGTTCTCGGATTGATTTTCTTGAAATACATTTCTGATCGCTTCGAGGCAAAGTACAAGGAACTGGTTGAAGAAGGCGATGGATTTGAAGAGGATCAGGACGAATACACTGCCGAAAACATATTCTTTGTCCCTGAGAATGCACGATGGAGTGCGATTGCTGCTGCCGCTCACACGCCGGAAATTGGCACGGTAATTGATGATGCAATGCGCAGTATTGAGAAAGAAAACAAGCGCCTCAAAGATATTCTGCCTAAGAACTTCGCCCGTCCAGAGCTGGACAAGCGGCGTCTTGGTGAAGTGGTTGATCTCTTCACCAATATTCAGATGATCGAGCATGGAAACAGCAAGGACATTCTTGGTCGCACATACGAATATTGCCTCTCCAAGTTTGCCGAGCAAGAAGGCAAACTTGCCGGTGAGTTCTATACTCCCTCTTGCGTTGTGCGTACCCTTGTTGAAGTGTTGCAGCCGTTTAATGGGCGTGTTTATGACCCGTGCTGCGGCTCTGGCGGTATGTTTGTTCAGTCCGCAAAGTTCATCGAAAATCACGGCGGCAACATCAACAAGATTTCCGTCTTCGGTCAGGACTCCAACCCGACCACATGGAAGATGGCGCAGATGAATCTTGCCATTCGCGGTATTGAAGCCGACCTCGGCAAGTTTAATGCGGACACGTTCTTTAACGACTGCCACCCTCAACTCAAGGCAGACTTCATTATGGCGAATCCTCCCTTCAATCTTTCTGGCTGGGGTGCAGATAAACTCGTTGATGATGTCCGTTGGCAGTATGGTACGCCTCCTGCTGGAAATGCAAACTTCGCGTGGTTGCAGCACATGATCTGGCATCTCGCCCCGAATGGGCGTATCGGTATGGTGCTTGCAAATGGTTCGCTTTCCTCGCAGTCCGGCGGTGAAGGTGAAATCCGCAAGAACATTATCAATGCTGACCTTGTGGACTGCATCGTCGCAATGCCGACGCAGCTCTTCTACACGACGCAGATTCCGGTATCGCTCTGGTTCCTTGCAAAGAACAAAAAGCAAAAAGGTAAAACGCTGTTCATCGACGCTCGGAAGCTCGGTACTATGGTCACACGAAAGCTGCGCGAACTGACGGATGAAGACATCAAGAAAATTGCCGACACTTATAATGCCTTCGTTGATGGAACACTCGAAGATGAAAAGGGCTTCTGTGCTGTTGTCACTACACAGGACATTGCAAAGCAGGATTACATTCTCACTCCGGGACGCTATGTTGGTATTGAGGAACAGGAAGATGACGGCGAGCCGTTTGAAGAGAAAATGGGGCGTTTGACTTCTGAACTTTCTGAGCTTTTCGCAAAGTCCCATGAACTTGAGACGCAGATCAAAGAACGACTGGGGGCGATTGGATATGGGCTATGAAACGTATCGTATTGCTGACCTAATTGATGAAATTGCGATGGGTCCATTCGGATCAAATATTAAAGTCTCGTGTTTTGTGGATAGTGGCGTACCTGTCCTAAATGGTAGTAATCTTGAGGGCTTTTCTCTATCCGAAAAGACATTCCGCTATGTCACAAGGAAAAAAGCTGACTCTCTTAACAAGGCAAATGCACATCGCGGGGATATTGTAATAACACACAGAGGAACGCTTGGGCAAATAGTGTTTATTCCTCAAGATTCAAAATATGACCGGTATGTGATTTCGCAATCTCAGTTTAGGGTGCGATGCAACGACAAGGTTTTGCCCGAATACCTTGTCTATTACTTCCACACTCCAATAGGACAGCATAAACTTCTAAGCAATGCCTCACAGGTTGGCGTCCCTGCATTGGCGAGACCATCTTCGACCTTTCAACAGATTGAGGTCGTATTGCCTGAATTAAGTATTCAGAAATGTGTTGTCGAGATTATTTCCACAATCCAAAAAAAGATTGTGAACAATCAAGAGCTAAACGATAATTTAGAGCAGCAAGCTCAATCCTATTTTCAAGAATTATTTGTTGATAATGCTGATCCAGAATGGGCTATCGGAACAATTAGCGATCTTGGTACTGTTGTTGGAGGCAGTACACCTTCAAAAGCTAAACCTGAGTATTACACGGAGTCCGGTATAGCATGGATAACCCCGAAAGATTTATCTATCAACAAGTCGAAGTTCGTTTCTCATGGTGAGAATGACATAACTGAACTTGGTTTGAAGAACAGCAGCGCAGCAATCATGCCAGAAGGAACAGTGTTGTTCTCATCTCGTGCGCCAATAGGTTATATTGCTATCGCCGCTGGTGAAGTAACAACAAATCAAGGTTTCAAATCGGTTGTGCCTAAGCCGGAAATTGGAACACCATTTGTTTACTTCTTTTTGAAAAACACTCTCCCGGTCATTGAAGGCATGGCATCCGGGTCAACATTCAAAGAAGTATCTGGCAGCACTATGAAAAATGTCCCGGCGGTTATTCCTGACGCTGAAACTCTTGCCAAATTCAGCGACTTTTGCGCTCCTATCTTTGCACAGCAACGTATTTTGGAAGAGCAGAATCAATCGCTTGCGACATTGAGAGATAATTTGCTGCCCAAACTGATGTCTGGCGAGATCGATGTGTCTGCTGTCCAGCTCTAAGCTGCTAAATTATCGTTTACCGTCTGAATAACTCTCACCAGTGGCGAGAGTTTTACAAA
>OLZQ01000802.1_pt1 | contig 14687 bp, 6 predicted proteins | sample 1644511 | NCBI WGS metagenome assembly OLZQ01 (sample SAMEA103958132, study PRJEB25191) | human gut metagenome | biome: human-associated habitat [ENVO:00009003]; feature: intestine environment [ENVO:2100002]; material: feces | place: Germany | collected 2013/2015 | reverse complement strand
CTTCCTCAAGGTAAACCGGAAGCATTGCGCCGTGCCAAAGCCATGTTGAGCAAAATGGACGAACTCGGTTTCGGTAACTGTACAAACACTCGTGCGTGCGAAGCTGAATGCCCGAAGAATGTTTCCATCAGCAACATTGCTCGCCTGAACCGCGACTTTATCATTGCGAAACTGAAAGACTAATCCGGTCTTTCTGCAAATAATATAGGATGCGCTTCGGATAAACCTTTTGAGCAAGCTCAGATTTATCACTCAGCTTTCACTATATTTGATTAATATCACAAGAGACTCCTCTGCCGGGAAACCGCCGGAGGAGTTTTTTTATGACATGCCGTTTACTTCAGATAAATTGCCGGCACGCAAGCTACGGGGAGAAGCCCCGAAATTCTTTTTGCAGAAATTGGAAAAATGAGGCAGCGATTCAAAGCCATATTTATAGCAAATCTCTGATATAGAAGCATCCGTATAACGAAGTTCATAAACCACGCTTTCCTTCCTCCGTTCCATCATCCACTCGTACACCGGTTGATGAAAAACAGAATTGAATATACGCCGGAAAGTAGCTACTGTATATCCTCCCAACTGGGCAAGTTCCTCTACCGTCTTGACTTTGGCATGATTCTGCAAGACAAAGTAGTGGAAGGAATTAGTATACTGGGCAAGAGGATGTATCAGCATGGAAAGCTCATAGTCGGAGTAGTAATTTCCAAGAATGAAAGCAAGTTCTTTCCGTTTGAAACAAAGCATTTCCCGGCAAATCTTCTCCTCGGACAAATAGGCCTTGGAACTTTCCAGAAAGAGCTGCAACTCGGGAGTAATGGTCAAAGGATAGAATATCAATGGAGGGGTAACCTCTTTCATAATATGGTTATACCGGTCCTCACAGAAGAAATCAGGCTTACTGAACCGGTAACAAACGCATTCCACATCCGTCATGGCAAGTATTTCGTACTTGGAACCAATAGCTTGAAGGATGAACTCACCTGCATGCAACACAGTTCCCGCATACTCCTTACTGTTGACAAGCACTTCTCCTTTCAGCAGGAAAATTATAATATTTTCCTCACACTTTCGCGCCGGCAGATGGAATCCTCTGAGGTGGGAAGCATATATTATTGCATTGTCCACAGCCTTGGGACATTGAGCGCATTGTTTTTTACCTCTGCAAGCAGAAGAGTTGGGCATCGGCAAGTAGATTTGTTTGTTTGTTGCAGTGACAAAAATAGATAAATAATACTCATAAAAGAAACATTCCCCGAAAACTTTCATAAAGAAGTTTCGGGGAATGAATAAAATAGAAGTAATTCAGTTTTTTATTGCGGACAGTGCCGTTTTATTTTTCCACGTTCGTATCATCAGCCGTACTCCATGGACCAACTTCAGGTACAAAGGTTACTTTTGCCGCCTTATTGGCCAGCGTCAGCGTATAACGTATCTTTTTGCCTTCACCCCAGGCTTGTGTATCATTCAAGTCAATGGCGGAAGTTACAGTATCAAGAAGAACGTCTTTCTCATAGATGTCATAGACAACATTGATTTTGGCATTCGTATCCAACGTCTGGGGCATCAACATCCAGGCTGTATTCACTTCCACACCCGTTGTATTCACTTCCAATGCACCATCGTCAATCGTATGTGCATAAGTGGCTGTTCCTTCCTGTGACTTCCATATTGAATCATCAAAACCATAAGTTCCTTTATTGTGCACACCGGATATTGTAAGTGTTTTCAGTTTATAAGTCAAAGCGTCGGCTGCCTTGACAGTGAAATTTATTTGGGTCAGTATATGGCCGAATTTCAAAGATACCCCACTGGCATTTGATGCCTTGGTTGCATCCGTCGCTTTCGCGGCTACCAAGTCCGTTTGGGCAGCTACATCCGCTACCGTATAAGTAATGGAAGGATATATAGCACCAGCAGCCGGTTGATTGTACGTCAAGGCCCCGGTACCCGGATTCCCGTAAGCAAAGAACTGCAAGTTATCCGTCATTGGCCAATAATATGTTCCCCCAGTCAAACTCCAGTCGGGAGCACTATAAGTTACCTTAACAGCTGCCATGAATTCCTTCATCGCATCAAAAGTCGCAACGGAGGCCATTGTTGTTGCTCCCGTATTATAAGCATACACAGTGAACCCTACCTTCTGCAATTCCGGCAAATCAGTCACTGTGGCTCTCGTAGTGTTACCCACTACTGTTCCCAATTTAATCTCCGCCTTTTGTCCGGCATTCTCTATCTCCTCACTTTCCGAGCAACTCATTACTGCTGCTGCAGCCAAAGCCAAAAATAAAACCTTCTTCATAATTGTCTGTTATTAAAGTTAATATATTTATTTGTCTGTTTGCTATCAATTCACCGGTAGCTCCACATCCGTCTCATCATCCCAATCGTCCACATCGCCACCAATCCCTCCATCTCCTTCATCGGTTCTCGGTTCCAAATCATCCACCACAACCTTGTCCTCCGGTACGGGAACCTCGATATGGATTTCCGACCCAGGAACGCCCACATCAGGTTCTTCTTCGCCTCCTCCCGAGGGAGGAGCTGTTTCAATCACTTCCGTGATATCCACCTTCACCTCTTGAACCGTTTTATCTCGTTTCACAATCCTCAGTGTCAGCAACATAGGACTATCCGCACGGGTCTTGGTATCTTTCAGTAATACAAAACTGGAGAAATACCCCCATAAAAGCCCGTTTTCACGCTTTGTATCCACACATATAGGTACCTCGCTCAAATGGCAAGCACGGTTGCCTATAAAGTAACTTCCGTTCAAGCCGTCCACATGGCAGATGATGCTCGATATTCTATCCCATCCTTCCACCTTTATATCAAAGGAATAATGGTCCACTACCGCTTCCGGCTTCCAGTCCAACGGAAGCGCCACATCACTCTGCCTTATTTCCACCTCGTCCAAAGCCACCACATACAAAGGGTCGGGCGACCAAACCATATCTTCGTGTACATCCAGCCCCGTACAGTGTCCCGTAAAAGCCTCAATCGTCTCATAACTCTCGTCGCCCCGTATCTGTATACTCTCCGTATTGAAGTTATAGGCCACCACCGCATACTTCCCCGGCGGTACCTTCACCTCACCCCCTCCGGCAGGCAGATAACTTTCAACCTTTCTCCCTTGAGTATCTTTCGGATAGAAGATAATCCGCATGGTCTGCGGCAGCTTATCCGTCACCCCTTTCCAATCCAGTTTAATCTGTACTCCGCTAACGGGATAATCATCCAGCATATCGCGGAAGTCACAGCTTCCCAGCATTGGCAACAGCCCGAAGAACAGCCAGAGAATCATATGCCGTGCATCTTTCATACCACTCATCTCCCCGACGTTAGAAGCCACACCAAAGAAATTTTTGCTTTTGTCGGCCCGATAAAGTGATACTTTCCACTGCTGACCCAAACCAAGTCATTTCCATAAGAAGTATATTTCCTGTACTCCGTATCCAAGTATCCAATGCCCACACTGAATTCAATCGCCAGATGCCGAGCCAGTGGACGCACGTATCCATAAGTTATTCCTGCAGCTGCGTAATACTTCCCCCGGTATCCCTTCTCCTTTTTCAACTGAAAATCATAGGTACCTCCTTCGGCATATGCTCCCAGGAAGTGTCCGGACAATCTTCCGCGCGTATGGCGGTTTCCCAACCAGTAACGCGCCTCTGTCCCTCCCGAAAGGAGCTGATAGCAGAAATTACATCCGCTGTCAGACCACCAAGGGCATTTGTACTCAACATTCAAAGACCACCTCTTTCCCAATGGCAGCTCCACTTCTATGTTCGGAGCCAAGGCCAGGTCGTAAAGCAAATTATTTTTTAACGCCAGCACCGTTTTACAAGTATGGCTATGGGATTCTACCGACTTATTCTGCCCTATTACCTGCCCCGACATCATGCAAAAAAGGAGTAGCCAAAAGACATATATAAAAATGCGTTTTCCCATAATTTCGCGTTGTATACAAACAAAAGTAGAAGATAATTACCGAATAAAAATCACTTTCCATCACTCTTTTCAAAGGCTGAAAGGTTCTGTGAAACGATTGAAACAGATTTGCAACTTCTGCCTTATCCGGGACGCTGTGAATAGATTCTTCTCTCTCAAAAAGTCAATCCGTGTGCGAAAACAGTAAAATTCAGTGAAAGAAATACAAAAGAAGTAGCAGGAACATTCTGAAATTTGGAAGATAACAACGGGAACCTTACATTTGTAATGTGATTTTTTTCATAGTATTAGATTTAAGGTTAACAAAGGTTGGAGTACAGCGGTACTCCTTTTTTTATGCCCATACGTTTGGAATATCCTCGCAAAAGGCTTTTCTTTGTGGTAATGCTTTAAAATAATAATGCCATGAAAAGAACACTGTTACTCATCAATCTTCTTCTACTCTCTGTATGTGTATTCCCGCAAGAGAATATCGAAGTAAACTATGCTACTATTAAAAAGTATGTGGAAAACCAGTCGGATGATTACCAACAGCTGATTGAACGCTTTGAAGCTAATGACAGCTTATTATCCTTAAACGATTACGCGCTAATCTACTACGGTCATTCTTTCACCCCAAAATACAAAGGGAGTATGGAGCTTTGGAAAGAGCTTGAGACGCTAATGGAAGAAAAGAAATGGGAAGAAGCCTATACCCAATTAAAAGAATGCCGGAAAAAGAATCCTGTATCTCTTAAATTACTCATTTATGCCGTGAATCTGGCGAGTGAGCTGCAAAGAGAAGAAGAAGTTCAGGCTTATATAGATAAATACATAAAACTTTCCTCTGCCATCATCTCCAGTGGAGATGGCACAAGCGAAGATACAGCATTTAAAGTCATCAGCGTCAATGATGAATATCAGATATTAAACAATGTCTTCAAAGTAGAAGGCCTGAAGCAACAATCATTGGTGAACAAGTGCGACCTGATGGAATTTGAAAGCAGTCCATACTATGAGGGCACTCAAATCTACTTCGATATCAGCCGCTCACTGGACTATATGAAAGATTTATTCAAATAAAAAACAATATCCCCTTCCTCCACTCCTAAACACCGTACTTGGTGATCGGAGAACTGAGGAAGGGGATTTTTATCTATCAGATATTCCGGTTTATCAGATATTACCGGATAGCTTTTTCAATCCTTTCAATTCCGCCTTATCTTTCACCTCCATAATGCTGATGGCATAACCACCACCCGGAGCCGCTTTCAAATTCAGCACGGTCTTAGGAGAAACAATCCCTTTGCGGATTACGTAAGCCTGCGGATTTGTTTTATAATCAGCATCCTTTGCGTCCGCATAAACAGTAGCTATATACTGTTTATCAGCATCCAGAAAATCCAGTTTCAGAGTAGAAGCATGTCCCTGCTCACTGCTGGTACAACCTATAAACCAATTATTCGTACCTTTCGCCTTACGGGCAGCCGTGATATAGCGTCCCGGTTCTGCTTCCAGATATCGGCTGTCATCCCAGTCCAAAGCCACATCCTTAATGAACTGGAAAGCATCCATAAAGCGTTCATAGTTCTCAGGCAGATCGGCTGCCATTTGCAGAGGGCTGTACATCGTGACATAGAGAGCCAACTGACGCGCCAATGTAGAGTTTACATGAGCGTGACTATTCGGATTCAGTTTATTCATATCCATTTCAAAGACACCCGGCGTATAATCCATCGGTCCGCCTTGCAGACGGGTAAAAGGAAGAATGGTCGTGTGGAAAGGCTTGCTGCCTCCGAAAGCTTCATATTCCGTGCCACGGGCAGATTCATTTCCTATCAGATTCGGATACGTACGGCACAAACCAGTGGGGCGTACAGCCTCGTGGGCATTCACCATAATCTTATGCTTGGCGGCTTCGGTCAATGCATAGAGATAATGATTAACCATCCATTGTCCGTAATGATGTTCCCCACGAGGTATAATATCTCCCACATATCCACTCTTCACGGCATCATAGCCATGATCGTTCATAAACTGATATGCTTTCTCCATGTGCCGTTCATAATTACGAACCGAACCCGAGGTCTCATGATGCATAATCATTTTCACCCCCTTCGATTTGGCATACCGCTCTATTTCTTCTACATCGAAATCGGGATACGGTGTGATAAAATCGAATACATAGTCTTTCGACTTACCTATCCAATCTTCCCACCCAATATTCCAACCTTCCACCAGTACAGCGTCAAATCCATGTTCTGCGGCAAAATCGATATATTCTTTTACATGCTCGGTATTAGCGGCATGACGTCCATTAGGCGTCAAACGAGAATAATCGACCAAATCGAGTTTCACATGAGGCAAATCGGTATAAGCCCAAGTACTTTTCCCGGTTATCATTTCCCACCATACACCTATATATTTCGTCGGTTTTATCCAACTCGTATCTTCATAGACACACGGTTCATTCAGATTAAGAGTCATTTTGGATGCAAGAATATCACGCGCATCGTCACTAACAATAATCGTGCGCCACGGAGATTTCGCCGGGGTTTGCATATATCCCTTATCCCCCAATGCATCGGGTGTAAGGTGAGACTCGAATATCATATTTTTATCGTCCAAATCGAGCGACATACAAGAATAATCGACCAATGCAGCTTCATGCAAATTAATATACAAGCCATCGTCGGTTTTCATCATTAAAGCCGTTTGCACCCCCGTAGGAGAGAATGGAGTTTGAGAAGAATTCGGTGTAATAGCCTCGTTCATCAATCCACGGATTTCGGACAATTTCGACGTCACAGTGGAATACTCCTGTGTATCATAATCGCCCGGGAGCCAAAAAGCAGTATGGTCTCCCGCCATAGCAAACTGCGTCTTCTCTTCTTTAATCACAAAATAATCCAAATTGGGCTGATCGGGAAATTCATATCGGAATCCTACCCCATCGTCAAATACCCGGAAACGAATAATCATACGACGATCGGTCGACGGTTGTTCCAATGTTACTTCCAATTCATTATAATGATTCCTAATCTCTTTTACCTCTCCCCAAACGGGTTTCCATGTTTCATCGAAAGTCGATGTCTCAGAACCAGCCAAACGAAATCCATCGGTTAAATTTTTTCCCGACTTTAACTCTAATCCCAATTTACTCTCTTTAATAACCGGCCGACCTTTATAATCTACTTTATAAACAGGGACTCCATTGTCCAATTCAAAATCTAATACAATGTTCCCGTCAGGAGATTTCAAAGTCTCGGCTCTCAAAATGCCATAAGACAACAAAGCCATAAGAATAAAAATCAGTCGTTTCATTTATTCAATACATTTATTTGGGTTTTATAAAACTACGGAGAAGCATCTCAACTGCAAAGATAGGAGTTTAAGCTCCGACTCAAAAATTTCTCTATCCCTCCTTTAATTAAGAAAAACGAATAATTGAAGAAACAGTTTAAACAAACGACCTGTTTAACTTAAAATATAAATTCCTTTTATTTCAATAACGATAATCTCACCGAGATTCCATAATTGCTGTTCGTAATAGGATATGATGAAGAGGATACTAACGGAGTATTAATCTGATGGTCGAAATAAGCCCCTACCGTAATACGTTTACTCAATACATAATTGGCCGTTACTTTCAACATCGTAGTACGAGTGCCACTGGTTGCCTGAGTAAAATTCTGTTCAATACGGCGAATAAGAGCCTGATTCTTGCGGAATGAAAAATCGGCATTGATCGTCAAATCGTTGCTAACACCTGTTTGAGACCCTTTCAGTTTCAAAATCGTATTAAAATTAGCGATCTTATACCCGGCCCCGATTGTAAAATCGGTTGTCGACGCCTCTACGATTTGTCCGGCTGCCGAATTCAATGTCAACGTGCGAGAATCTTTATACTCTATATTGCCCGTAACATTATTTTTCAGTGTCACCTTTAACCCGATAAGGGGAGCAAACCTCTCGGTTATCATTACCGATGATATATCGAATGGAGAAGAGGGTATGGGATTGCCCGTAAGTTCATCGCGAACAAAACCGAAATCCCCGTCCGATTCCACCCAATTAAGGAACGAAGTAAATGATCCCACAGCATAGGTACACTGGTAAGCATGCGATAGAGTAAACGCTTTAAAGTGTTTCTTTATAAATGGTATTTGCATGAAACCATCGTAAGTAATTCGCCAGTTCGGCAATATAGCCGACAATCCCGGGAACGGAGACAAATCGATTTTACGGGCGTCACGGCCAGAATATGCAGCAATAAATGCAGGTATCATTACATCGGCAGAACTACGATTCACACCGCCGTTAGCCGAATCATAGGGCTTATCTCCAAAGCCGGTAGAGGCAATAAAACCTTTATTCGGATAATTGCCCAACGATCCGTAATGCGCTTCTAACCGGGCCGCTATTATTTCCCGATTTTTCAAAAAATCATCGAATGCTTGCGACGAATATCCGTCTTTTGCAGAACTACTCCTAAATGCAGTCTTCAATGCAATATGTGTCTTGGTATAGCTTCCGCCTCGTACAGTCGGCATATCATCAAACATAAATTGCATTTGAGAACTACGCGTGTCTGTTCTATTTCCTGTCAAGTTTATTTTCAAACCCCGGATAGGTTCAAGCGCTATTTCAAAATTAAACTCCTCGGTACGACCGATGACCGCCGGACTTATCTGCGTGGAATCACATAAAAGCCAACCACGTTCTTTTGCCCGGTATACATAGTTCTCATCAGTAAAACCAAAAGCGAAATCGAGGCCGGGAGCCATAGGACCATACGAAGTCGATTGCCCGAATATATCGCCTACATTCGGGGAAAACAGAGGCAACGAAGTAGTATTGGTCTTACGATAACGCACGCTCGCATTTCTAACCATCATCAATCCCCGTAAAGAATACTCGGCTGCTTCTTTCCAGAAATTACGTTCATTCTTATTCGAAGGAGTAATTATCACATTCAGGCGTTGGGTCCCTTTATCGAGAATCACGACATTATTGGCATCGAGCACTTTCGTCCTCAGGGCCACTTTCTTTCCGGCATCGTCCCTCGCCACAACTTTTACCTTCTTATTGTTGAGATTATGCCTTAAAGTAACCGTAGTATCTTCCCGAAGCAAAATGGTACGTTCGAATTTTCTATTTTTCTTCGCCGTCGCCGCAGCCCTATTATTGGAAGAAAAACGTTTGTTTATCTTCTGCAAATATTTCGACTTATTGTACAATTGTTCAAAATTGAAACGCCCGTCAAAGCTCAACTGCCCCTGATTATTCACCGAGTTACCTAAATCTATTTCCTCTGAAATCTGGGCTCCCCTATCCCAAGTGTATGTAGCGTTATACTTGGCATTAAACGACAAATAATCAAGAACAGGTATCTTGCTGAACGGAGCCGTATACGATGCATTGAAAGTTTGATTATAATTCCACGGTGTTCCCAAATTCTTGATGCTGGTCAACACGGTATCTTTCCATGCTTCGTATTCATCTGGGAAAAGCTGTTTATTCACCACACCGACCGGCTCCTCGATATGAGCGTTCGTCATCGTTTGCAACGAAAGGTTTATCGACTTGGTGAGATTCCATGTCAACGAGAACTGCCGATCCCATAAAAAACTTTTACTTACACTCGTCGGCAATGCCATTCCTCCCGATCCACTCACATCGCGAATCTGCTGTTCATAATAATATCGCGACATATTGGTATTAAACGCAATATTATTAGGCAAATAATTAAATTCCCATTCCTTCAAAAATTTCAAATGCTTAGATTTACTCTTTAATCCCTTCAACGGGACAAAAGGTTTAACAAAAGGAGTATAGGAATAAGTGAAACTACCCCGATAATCGTATGTATTCTCAAATTCGGTAGTAGGGTCTTGTTTCGATTGTCGATTATAAGAATAGCTGATAGAAAAATTAGCCGGGTCATAGGGCATAGGATTCTTACTCCTAATATCGAAAGAAACTCCCGACAAACTGAAACTTTCGACAGTCGATTTCTCTATCGAAGCATCACTTATAGAGTCACGCTCGGCTTTACTACCCGCATTGTCCAAAGCATCTTTCAACAAGATATCTTGATCGAGCGGATTGTATTTAGGAGAAGTACGTTGTTCGGTAATCGAATAAAATAACGGGGCTTTCAATTTGACTTTTTCTGGCAAAAAACGCCCTAACTCGACCATCGTAGCTATATTATACTGATAGTAATCGTCTAATCGACGTTCCGTAAGGCTTTGGTCTATCCCCCCAAAACCGACAGTTTCTACATGCCCCGCGATATTCAGCGTAGCAATATCCGACAAACCGAGATTTACATTTGCTTTGGCAGCCCAACCACCAGATTGGTCAAAATCGGTCAAACGCATTTCATTCACCCAAACGACTATATCCTTAGCTGCATTCGAATTATTTCTCACACCGATCATCATCGTACGAACATCGCTCAAAGAAGGGTTCCCCACGATAGTCACCTTATTTTGATTTTTATCGGGATCATAACTAGAATAACGAGTTTGAAACGTCACCGTCGAATTATCCATACGCTTCTTTGCATTCCGTTCCAGCTTCAAATCGGTAAACAAAGAAAGAGGGAAATCAAACATATTGGATTGTGGCCAAACCGCTTCCTGATCTTGTGCATTATATGTGCTATAATTACCCGGCTCCGTCAATGACAACGGAACCTCATACTCATAATAATTCGATTTGCTATCGGATCCTAATCGTAAAAATACAGACACATCGCCATCTCGTAAATTAGTTTTATCGTCAATCAGCTTCTCTGCATGTACAAACATCTGTAACCGCTTGTACGTACGCATATCCATACCACTGTTCTTATAAACCGCACGAGCATCTCCCGACTGCAAATCGGTTACTTTCAAAGACATGGCTTGTTCATTAAGCTGAGTTATTTGCGATTGCCCCGGGTCTATGATACGGGTTACCCCCGGAGGTAAAACATAATTAACAGGAACCTGTCCTGCATTCTCCTCAATATTTACCACCGATATATCCATCTTACCCTGAGCCGGAGCATCTCCTTTCAAATTCAAAGCATAGTTATACGTCCGCCATTCACCCCGAACCAATTCCAACGTGGCAAAACGCAAATGTGTCTCACACTCAAAACCCGTCATAAACATGCGGATAAAACGTATCGTCTTAAAATCCTGAATAGATCCCACTTTCTTTTGAGGACGAGACAAAGGGATTTTGAATTGATACCACACAGCTTTTCCTTCTTCACCATTGCGGAGCCGGACGGTTGTCTCCCGTTTATCGGTAATACAGTTTTTTCCCACCTCCAAGCTATCGGGGCATAACGATATGCGGTACTGATAATATCTTTCATATTCGTTCAACGTATTATCCTGATTGATATCCTCCACGTCAGGAACACTTTTGGAAGACTGATAATACGAATCATTCATTTCCTCGGGAGACCGGGAATTGTTTTCTGTTCCGTTATATCGTTTGTATCGGTCCAATATAGAAGTTTGTGCATCGTCATAATCGTGTCCACGATAAAAATGGTAATTATCCCCGGCCGGATCGTTAAACGGAGAAAACTGATCTTGTCGCATAGCCTCTACTACCGCCGGAGATAGTTTAGTTTCGAGCTTGTTCAAATAATCTCTATAAGATGAGAACCCATATTCCTCGTCATTCGACAGACCGTCTAAACCTACGTCTTGCAAAGCCCGTGCACCACTGGTATTATCGAATGCATAAGTCAACGACTGACGTTTGGATACCTTTCCCCACACCGTAGTCGCTATCTGTGTTGTATCACCGTCGACAGGCAAACCGTTCTCGAAAGACTTCATACCGTCTTTAAGAATATCTTCCGACACTTCTCCCAAATTAAAATACAATTCTCCCCCGTTATGATTAGTCTGATTCTCATCTAAAAACGGATCCATGAGCCAGAACTGTATATATTCGATATTCGATGATTCGAAATCGGTATAATCCATTTTTCGCATAATCCCGCCCCAACGGTTCTCCGGATTCAACAAAAGCCCTTGTGAGTCGATATTATCGGCATCGAGATTGTACGGTCCCCGTTCCTGTGGATAAAATGAAAGGTTCAATGTCTGTAAGGTCGTCGATTCTCCATAATTGATTTCCTTATTGGGAAATATCTCCCGTACACTCACCTCACGCACATAAGGATTAGACAATTGGTCCAAATCATTTTTCAGGTGAGCCGGTATCAATGTCGAGTTTTTCTGAGTAAACATTCTATCGATATAATACCACGATAGCAATGCTCTATTTTGCCCATAACGAATATCATTGGAATAACGAGCTTCGGGAAACAAAGCATCAGATGAAGGGTCGTACGGAGTGGAAGCCAACGTCCACGAATAAGGAGACTTCAAGTCCAACCCTGTTTGTGTCGATTCGAAATCATCGATATACGATGTTCCCTGCGAGCTGCCGTTTTTGGATTTATGCGGTATCAATTGGGCAAATTCAGCCGTGAGAGCCAACGTAGAAGGAGCTGTTGCGTTTACAGTCGGAATTTTATTCAACAAATTGGTCAACCATAAAAAATTCGTATTATAAGACAAGTTCACTCCCCACAAAGTATTATTCAGTACCTCATCGCCCATATTTACTTTTTCCGTCAGGGACTTTTCAGACAAATGCATAATCGTCGCTCCTACATTAAAATCTTTGGAGAACGCATAATTCAAATCGAGTCCCAGCATTGTCTTACGTTGCATATTGAACATCGATTGATTTTCAAGCGATACACTAATCGGAGTTCCCGCCTCGATTATACTTTGGTTCAATATCGTCACGACACCCATCGCATAATCCACAATATAATCGGAATTTTCGACCAAAGTCATACCTCCGGCGGTAACAACCACCGATCCCCGAGGTACATTCATCGCATTTAATCTTATCTCTGCGCCCGAAGATGCTTTATATTCTCCGGTCATAATAAATTTATTCTTCTCCGATACTTGCTGGGCGATAGTCAATGTCGAATCATACAGCTCTTGATAAACATACTTTTCCGCTATCGCCGCATTTCCTATTTTTTCTGCCAAGTGACTACCGAACGGCTCTATGACCGGAAATATAATCCTCCCGTTCGAAGATTGAATCGTATACCCCTCTATGTAGTCAAAAATACCATCGGAATATTCCGACTCATTCGCATCCAAACGGTCGAGGTTCATTACTTGCAACAAAGTCTGATTGGATATATTCCCCTCCGGTATATTATTTACAGCTACCCCCGTAGAATCATTCTGATATTTAATGTACAGCCTGAATTTATCCTTCTGAACCTGATAGGCCCCCAGCGAATAAACATTTTTCATCATTAAATCCCAAATGGGTAATGAGGTCGATATGGTAGAACCCTTCAACATTTTCAGAAAAAGACATTGATCCGTATCGGTAACATCTCCCGAAAATTCCCCAACCTGATAAACCTGTCCGTTATAAGTATATTCATAAGCGACAGCAATCATCTCATCGGCATTCAGCTTACTTTTCAGAGAGATATAACCCAATTGGGAATTCAAGGTATATTCAGAAGAAGCAAGTTTCCGGGCACTCTCTATTTTCACATAATCCTGCCCCCCCTCGATACCATAAACAGAAAGAGGTTCCAAAGCCTGTGTCACCAAATTGATATTACGAGCATCGGGATAACCGTTTTTAATCTCGGCATACAACGAGTTGGAGTTATTCATCGGATTCTGCTGCGCGGTAGCCGATATCCAATGGTCGTTACCGATATGAACATTTTCGGCCAAATCCATAAAACCGACAATATTCCTCGATTCTTCATAATTACCTTGTTTATTCGTAATCCAAACTTCTATTCGATTGATACTCACACCCGATGAGACATAAGGTAATTTGGAAGCAAATTTATCGTAATTGTCCCTAAAAAAATGAGCTAAGAAAAAGTGCCTGTTTTCGTCATAAGCGTCTGCCCGGATTTCGAACGGCGTGGTCTGTGCCCCACCACTCGCATTGACCGTTTTCGATTCGGACTGTTGTTGAGAAATAAGAGCGGTAGCCGTCAGTTTACCGAACTGCATAGTCGTCTTTACACCGAATAAAGCCGTACTACCACGTATCAACGACGACCCTGTGGTCATACTCACATTACCGGCTTCGATATTCTTAATAATCTCGTCTTCTTTTCCCTGATATTGTAATTTGAGATTTTTCGAGTCGAAATCGAATGTCGCATCGGTGTTATAGTTCATATTGAACGACATCTTGTCACCGACTTTCGCCGTTACCGAAGCCTGTATCTTCTCGTCGAAGTCGAAATAAGTCTTCTTTCTGGAACTCATCGGTAGTGCGGGATTATCGAGTTTGTTATGTTTCAATCCCATATTCAACTCGATAGAACCTTGTGTCTTCAATTGTACGCCACCCGGTCCAAAAACTTTTTCCAATGGCCCGAGAGAGAACTGCATATCCAAAAAATTAAACTCCGATTTGCTGTTCTCTGCAAAATTCTGTGCATTTCGTTCCCGATAATACTGCTGCATGGATTTACGCAACGTATAATCGTTATACTCGGCCGCCGACAACATGAAAGGAGTGCAAACATCAACCCCGGCGACTCGGGTATGGATTACATAACAATTCGTTTCAGCATCATACTCTACTTCTGTTTTCAGATTAGAAGGATTTTTCAAATCCATCGGAGCTAACTGCCCGATTTCATCGTACGATTCGGGTGATGT
>OLZQ01000794.1_pt1 | contig 14778 bp, 8 predicted proteins | sample 1644511 | NCBI WGS metagenome assembly OLZQ01 (sample SAMEA103958132, study PRJEB25191) | human gut metagenome | biome: human-associated habitat [ENVO:00009003]; feature: intestine environment [ENVO:2100002]; material: feces | place: Germany | collected 2013/2015 | reverse complement strand
AGAGTGGGGGAATTGGCTGGACTGGATGCAGCGGCATTCCATCAGCTGGGTGGCCTGGTCTTTGTCTGACAAGGATGAGACTTGCTCCATGTTCTATCCGTCGGCTTCTTCCGAGGGAAACTGGAAAGATGCAGATATGAAGGAATGGGGAAGAATGGTACGGGACGAACTGAAGAAATGACCCTTTCGGGAAAAAGCAATATGATTTAACCATTAATAATTTAAGAAAAAAAGAATTGTGCCTATGGGAAAAAAGGAAAAACGGAACTATGAAGACATGGACTGTTTGGAAGTAAACCTAAATGTCAAGGCTGTGATAGTATATCAGGGCTTTTTGACTCAGTCTCATTTTTGTTAACTAAAAAAATCTTCTTTTGGGAGGTTTTGTGTTTGTTTTAAATCTAAGAAATACAGTATGAATTTGAATTTTAGAAAGACAGCGCTGCTTGCGGGGATATGCTCGGTGTTCAGTCTGGGTTATGCTCCTCAGCTTTTCGCAGTATCATCGACGGATACCGTTGAGGCAGTGCAGCAAACAAAGAAAATTACGGGTGTCGTCAGTGATGCTATGGGCCCTATTATCGGTGCCAATGTATTGGAAAAAGGTACAACGAATGGTGTAATTACCGACATTGACGGTAACTTTGCCTTGAATGTGAAACCAGGAGCTACCATTGTAGTCTCCTTTATAGGCTATGTCAGCCAGGAAATAAAGATAACGAACCAGACAACAGTGAACATCACGCTGAAGGAAGACTCCGAGATGTTGGACGAAGTGGTGGTTGTGGGGTACGGTACGATGAAGAAAAGCGACCTTTCCGGTGCTTCCGTTTCCATGAGTGAAGACAAGATTAAGGGTTCTATTATCACCAATCTCGACCAGTCCCTTCAAGGGCGTGCTGCCGGTGTGACGGCAGTCAGCACTTCCGGTGCTCCGGGTTCTTCCTCCTCTATCCGCGTACGTGGTCAGGCCACTATCAATGCTAATGCCGAGCCGTTGTATGTAATTGACGGTGTGATTGTACAGAGTCAGGGACAAAGCGGTTCATCTTATGGTTTGGGCGATGCACTGGGTAATGGCTCGGTTTCCACCATTTCTCCGCTTTCCACCATCAACCCTGCTGATATCGTCAGTATGGAAATTCTGAAAGATGCTTCGGCAACCGCCATTTACGGTGCGCAAGGTTCCAATGGTGTGGTTTTGATTACGACCAAACGTGGTAAGGCGGGTGAGGCTAAGTTTACTTATGACGGTATGTTTGCCGTTCAACGCCAGACAAAGCGTCTGGATATGATGAATCTGCGTGAGTATGCCACTTATTATAATGATTTGGCAAACATGGGTGAAATCTCTGACCCTAGTAATTATTATGCCGATCCTTCTCTGCTGGGAGTAGGTACAAACTGGCAGGACGCCATCTTCCAGACTGCTTTGCAGCATCAGCACCAGATTTCGGCACAAGGTGGTACAGAGAAGATACAATACTACGTATCAGCTTCCTATATGGATCAGGACGGTACCATCATCGGTTCAAACTTTAACCGTTACAGCTTCCGTGCCAACTTGGATGCCCAACTGAAGAAGTGGTTGAAACTCGGTTTGACCGCCACCTATACAGCAACGGGTGATGACCTGAAACTGGCAGACAGTGATGAAGGTTTGATTAACTACTCGTTGACCACTCTTCCTGATATACCTATCTATAATCTGGATGGCAGCTATGCCACCGTTGTTCGCGAAGGCTACACGAATCCTAACCCGATTGCCCTTGCCATGATGGATGACATTCTGCTGGACCGTCAGAAACTGACGGGTAATATTTTCTTTGAGGTTACTCCGATTAAAAATCTGGTATGGCATGCCGAATTGGGTTATGACATCAGTTCCAGCAAAGGTGAGCGCTACAAGCCGATGGTTGATTTGGGTGGATGGGTACGTTCCAGTAATGAAAGCAATATCCAGAAAAACAGCAGTACATTCTGGCAATTGAAGAACTATGTGACCTATTCCGGAAACATAGGCGACAAGCATCATTATACAGCCATGGTGGGCCAGGAGTGCTGGGAGTCCAGCTATGACTTCACGAGTGTGTTCAATAGCGGTCTGCCTTCGGATGAAGTGCACAATCCTGCCTTGGGTACGGGAACCCCGACTATCAATGCAGGTTTTGGAAGCTCGTCTATGGCATCTTTCTTTACACGTCTGACTTATAACTATGCCGACCGTTATCTGGGTACTTATACCTATCGTTATGACGGCTCTTCAAACTTCGGTCCCGAGAACCGTTGGGCAGGCTTCCATTCATTGGCTACTTCCTGGCGCTTTTCCAACGAAACGTTCTTTGAACCGTTGAAGAAGGTCATCAGTAACGGTAAGTTGCGTCTGGGATGGGGACAAACTGGTAATGCCAACATCGGTGGTTATGCTTGGGGTACATCCATGAGTCGTATGCCTTCCGGTCTGGGTATGGGGTATCGCCCCTCCAATATACCGAATACTTCCATCAAATGGGAGTCCCAGGAGCAATGGAACGTCGGTGTGGATTTGGGATTCCTGCACGACCGTATCAACCTGACGGTAGAGTGGTACAAGAAAACTTCCAGTGATATGTTGATGCCGTTGCAGTTGCCTTCTTATATGGGTACTTCCGGTAATGCCTCTTCTGCATTGGCTGCTCCGAAAGGTAACTATGGTGACATAGAGAATACCGGTTTTGAAATCTCTCTGAACACACATCCTATTACGGGTAAGTTTGAATGGGATTCTGACTTCCAGATTTCTTTCAACAAGAACAAACTGAAAGGATTGGCTGGTACAGCCAATGCGCAGATTGTGGGTTACGGACAGTGGACCGATGTAGTCAGTGTATCCAGTGTAGGCGAATCACTTTATAACTTCTATGGATTTGTTTGTGATGGTGTTTACAAGGACCTGGAGGACCTTCAGACTTCTCCGAAACCTGCCAAGTACCCGGCAAACGGTGTATTCGACCGTACCAATACCGTATGGGTGGGTGATGTGAAATATAAGGATATCAGTGGTCCTGACGGTGTGCCCGATGGCGTTATTGACGACTATGACAAGACCAATATCGGTTCTCCGATGCCTAAGTTTACTTTTGGCTGGACCAATACTTTCCGTTACAAGAACTTCGACTTGTCCGTTTTCATCAACGGTTCCTATGGCAACAAGGTCTATAACTACCTTTCCATGAAGCTGACACATATGAACTCTCCCTGGACTAACCAGCTGAATGCTGTAAACGGACGTGCACAGCTTGTTCCTATCAATCCGAACAAGGTCTACGAAGATGGAACGATGTGGTATAATGATGTGTCTAACGTCATGGTGGCGAACCCGGGAGCTTCCATTCCACGCGCCACTATCAATGACCCGAATGACAACGACCGTATCAGTGACCGTTATATTGAAGATGGTTCTTATATCCGTCTGAAGAACATCTCTTTGGGATATACTTTCCCGAAAAAGACGATTGATAAACTGGGACTGAGCAACTTGCGTATCTATGCCAATATCCAGAACCTGCTGACCATTACCGGTTATGACGGCTATGACCCTGAAATTGGTGCCAGCACTTCAAGCGTCAATGTCTATGGTTTGGACAACGGACGTTATCCGTCTCCTACAGTTTATTCATTCGGCTTGAATGTTTCATTCTAACACTTTAAATTGAAGAAAACATGAAAATCAGATATATTAAATATTGGGCGTTTGCAGCTGTACTCGGTATGGGAACAGTTTCATGCGAGGATTTCCTGAACCGTCCTACCGAAGACAATTATAACGAATCGAACTTCTATCAGAATGACGAACAATGTGTGCAGGGGGTTAATTATCTTTATAACTCACCTTGGTATGACTTTCAGCGCGGTTTTATTAAAGTCGGTGAAATCTTGTCCGGAAACGTATACGAGGAAAACAGCCCTTACTTGAATTTTACGGTGAATGGTACGGATGAAAACCTTGTGAACATGTCCTATTCTCTATGGGCAGTGATTGGCCATGCCAATACTGTATATACTCGTTTGAAGACGGCAAATGCGTCAGAAGCAGTGAAAAATCAGTGTATGGGCGAGTGTCTGGCATGGAAAGCCATGGCTTGCTTCTATTTGGTACGTAGTTTTGGCGCAGTACCCATTATCCATGATAATACGGACGAATTGAATTCCGGTAATTATAACTCCAAATTCAAAGTGGAGGCAGCAGATGTGTACGAATATATCATTATGACTCTGGAGAAAGCTATGGAGTTGCTTCCGGCCAGAGGTGAAACGGGACGTATTGACCGCTATTGTGCCGAAGGTCTTTTGGCTAAGGTGTATCTAACTAAGAGTGGCCTTTCCGGTACCCGCAATGCGGATGATTTGGCGAAAGCGGCAGAATATTCCAAGGATGTAATTAATAATTCCGGCCGTAACTTGCTGACTAACTATTCCGATGTTTTCCGTTTGGCAAACAACAAGAATGAAGAGTGTCTCTTCTCCTGGCACTGGTCGGCAGGACGTGACCCCTGGACACAGCAGAATACGTTGCAGTCGGACTTGGCAATGGTGGGATTCGATGAATTTGGTGATTGCTGGGGCGGCTATGCAGGTCCGTCGGTTGATTTGCAGGATGCATTTGGAATTTCCGCTTTGGAAAGTCCTGAGACGCGTTCGGATACGGATACCCGTCGTAAGGCTACTATGATGATGGCAGGTGATGTATACGATTATTTCTGGCAGGACAAGGGCGGATTTGCGGTTTATTTATGATGCCGAATATGGGAAGGGAGGACCTAATGGCGATTACCAGTCTCCTACCGGTGCCAATCACGTGAAGCATCTCTATGGTAACAATAATGACCATGTATTGGGCTTGGGCGTATCGGCTGGTAATATGTACAGCGGCCTGGCAACCCATATCCTGCGCCTGTCCGATATCTATCTGGTATATGCCGAGGCGAAAATGGGACTGGCTACCTCTACTACAGACCAGAGTGCACTGGATGCTTTCAATGCAGTACGTGGCCGTGCCATTCCGGGAGTTACTCCGAAAACCTCCATTACTTGGGAGGACGTCTGGAAGGAACGCCGGCTGGAACTGGCTTGCGAAGGCGACCGTTGGTATGATTATGTACGTTTGGCATATTATGATTCCCAGCGTGCTATCAATGAGCTGAAGGCACAGCGCCGTGATGTTTATTATAGTCTGGGTACTACTTATAAGGCTTATTATGAAAACGGCAGTTGGACGGTGAATCCGGACGAGACCCGTTACAATCCGGATGCAAAGGCGCCGAATGTGACAGTCTCCAGCTTTACATTGCCGTTCCCGACAGAAGACGTGGTGTTCAATCCTAATTTGATGAAAGACCCGGTACACGTAGATGTACGTTCTGAATTCAGTTATTAATTTAATGCTTGAAAAGATGAAAAATAATAGATATACGAATTGGTTCTTCGCGGCAGCTGTTGTTGTAGCAGGCTTTTCCATGGCGGCTTGTGAGGATGAACCGGATAAATATGAAGTGGCAGGGGGAAAGCCTACCTTGAAATATGTTCGTGTCCCTGATCCGGCAGCGGCAGACTCTTTGCTGACGGGGGCTTATATGGCGAATACGATTTGTCTGGTCGGTGAAAATCTGCGGAGTGTTTACGAGCTCTATTTCAATGACCAGAAGGCGATACTTAATACCAGTTACATCACTGACCATACACTTATGGTAGATGTTCCGAAAGAGATTCCTTCGGTAGTGACTGATAAGATTTATATGGTGACCAAAGCAAAGGATACCATAGATTATGATTTCAAGGTGTTGGTTCCGGCTCCTACCGTGAACTCCATTTCTTGTGAGTTTGCAAAGCCGGGTAGTGAGGTGACACTGATTGGTGACTATTTCATTGATGACCCGAATGTGCCGCTGACCATTACGATGGCCGGTAATGTGGAAGTGACTAATATTACGAACATAACCAAGACTGCGGTCAGCTTTATTCTTCCGGACAATGCTCCTGCAGGCTATATCAACGTGAAGTCCATTTATGGTACCGGACGTTCCAAGTTCCGCTATTATGATACACGTAACATTCTCTTTGACTGGGACGGTTCTCATGGCGGTATGGCTATTGCCCACGGTTGGCGTGATGGTAGCAAGGTGTTGAGAGAAGCCGATGAAAACAGTATTGACGGTGCTTATATCTGTCTCACCGGAGCACTTGACGGTGCTATCGGAGCTACTTGGGCAGAAGATGAGTTCTCGTTCAACTATTGGCCGGAACCGTCTGCCGGTTATCCCGAACTTTCTGCACGTCCTGAGTTTGCAGAACTGCTCGAGGAGTATGGCGTCAATGGCTTGCAACTGAAATTCGAGGTGAATATTCCTTCTTCCAATCCGTGGCAGTCTTGCGCTCTACAAGTGATGTTTACGGGTAATGATGTGGTGACTTATGCGACGGGAACTAATGCTTATTTTAGTGATACGAATGTGCCGCGCGGTTTGTGGTTGCCTTGGAAGAATACGGGTTCGTATGATACGGGTGGTAAATGGACAACCGTTTCCATGAATCTGTCCGAGTTCAACAAGACGCATGAAGGTAATAAGTGTGATAGAACTTTTGACAAGACTATGCTGACCGGATTGACATTCTTTGTCTGGGCAGGTGGTGTGGAAGGTAAGGATTGCAATCCGGTGATTATGATTGACAACATCCGTGTGGTACCTATTGAATAACCTTTTAAATAGAATACTGATATGAATAAAACATATAAATTTCCGGCACTGTGGATGATGTGCCTGATGCTCTTCAGTTGCTTGACGTTTACGGCCTGCGACAATGGGGATGATGAAGATACCAACCAATATAAAGGGGGAATCAGTCTGAATGTATTCGGACCGAGTCCCGTATCCCGCGGCGGTGTACTCCGTTTCCTAGGCAGTGGCATGGATAAAGTGACTGCGGTCGCTATTCCCGGTTGCGACGATATAACAGACATCGAAGTAGTCAGTGATACGGAAATCCGTGTCACTGTACCTCAGACAGCCCAGCCGGGGTTGGTTGTCTTGAAGACTCCGAAAGGGGATATTACAACAAAAACCGAGTTGACATTTACGGAGCCGATTGCTTTGGAGGCTTTTGCACCGGCAGAAGTAAAGCCTGGTAGTGAATTGACCATTACTGGTGAATATTTGAATTTGATTAAAGAAGTGATATTTGCTGACGAGGTAACAGTGCCTGCTGATGAGTTTGTCAGTCAAAGCCGTCAGGAGATTAAAGTTATTGTTCCTGATTCTGCTCAGACCGGTAAGTTCATCTTGTCTGATGGAGCTGAAATCCCCAATTGGATTTATTCTGAAGGGGAACTGGAGGTTACTTTGCCATCGGTAGAGGCTCCACTCGACCTGGTAGATAAGAAGCCGGGGGATGTCATTCGAGTTTCTGGTGAAAACTTTGATTTGGTGAAGAAAGTGCAGATGCCGAATGGGGATGAAGTTGAATTTACGATGACTGCCTCTTCCGAAGGAGATGAACTTACTTTTACATTGCCGGATAATGTCTCGGACGGAGAAGTTACGGTACTTCCTGCTTCGGATGTAAAAGTTGTGGTCGCTACTGTTGTAGTAGCTACGCCTTCGAACGTAGTGGCTGTTCCTGCTGTAAACTTGCGTGGTGGAGATATGATTACCTTGAAAGGTACCAATATGGATTTGGTGACTGATGTAACGTTCCCTGGTGTAGAAGAAGCAGTAGGATTGGAATCACAAAACTCGACTGAAATAAAGGTCTTGATGCCGGCTGCGGCTATTAGTGGTGATTTGCAATTGAATACAAATAGTGGAAAAGCAACTGCCGTATCTATTGCAACGGCAAAGCCGGAAAACATTTCTTATAGTGCGGCGACGGTCCCGGCAGGAGAGGCTTTGACTGTCAAAGGAGTAAATATGGATGTAGTTTCGGCTGTTGTATTCAGTGGTAATGTGGAGGTTACCGTATCCGATGCCACCGCTACTGCCATTTCCTTGACTGTACCCACAACTGCTGAAACCGGGGCCTTACTCTTGAAGATGGCCAATGGTGAATCTGTGGAAGCACCGTCTTTGACAATAGAGAAACCGGTATGTGCCTATTTGCCGGCATTGCCTGACAAATTGGTTCGGGGACGAATTGTGGAACTTGAGATTGTTAATGCTGATAAGCTGACAAATGTATTGCTGAATGAGGCTGCTGTTCAGTATATCAATGATGCAGCTAAAGGGGTATTGATGTTGAATGTACCGGCTGAGCTGGATGGAACTTATAGCCTAAAACTGATTTCTTCAAATGGTGAAATTGCTTATGATGTTCTTGTAGTTGCCAATGAAGAAACAGTTTGGGCTGGTCCGCTTGATATTAGTTGGGGTGATGGAGGACGTGTGTTGGTACCGGCTGTATCTTTTGCCAAGGTAACGGCAGGCACTGTCATGAAAGTCTATTTTGATCAGAAAGACCAGACTTGGGCACAGGCTCAGTTTAACTATGGCGATTGGAGTGGCATAGCTTTCTCTTTGTTTGATACGACTATGGTACCGACAGACATTTACGGATGGAGTTTCGAGAGCCGTGTGATGGAGTTGACGTTGACTCAGGAGATACTTGATAATATTCAAGCTAAACAAGGAGATTGTGAAGACCAGACAAATGTAGGTATCATTATTCAGGGCAGTGATTTGACGTTTACAAAAATAACGATTGTAAATTGATGAATTGTGGCTTGAAGAATGTGACTATGGATGCCCTGATTAAGAATGAAATAAAATCATAATTAAGATGAAGAAACTGAATATAAAATGGATGCTTTCGTTGATAGCAGCTTTTACTTTTGCCTCCTGCGATACTGATACACCGGTATTGGTGTCTACTACTCCTGAAAGTGGAGCAGCCAAAGTGAAAACGGGAGAAATCACTATTGAGGTGAAATATGACAAGAATATATTCTTTGCAACAGACAATCTGAGCGAAATCAAGTTTACCGGTGGTGAACTGATAAGTGCCGATGTACTTGGCGCAAGCAATATACTGACTGTAAAAGTGAATGTTCCCGGGAGAGAGACGGCTTGTTCTCTCTCTATCCCCGAGGGAATAGTAACCGGACCGAACCAGATGCCTGCTCCGGCTGTATCGGTTCAGTTCTCTACTGTCGCTTTGGACAAGGCACTGGTTGCCGCTAGTTCGGCCAAAGCTGTGAAACTGTACAATTATCTATTGGATAACTTCGAGACGAAGACACTTTCAGCTATGATGGCCAATGTTGCCTGGAATACGGAAATGTCCGAAAAGGTGTATGGATGGACTGGAAAATATCCGGCTATCAACTGTTTCGACTATGTTCATCTGCCGGCATCTGTAGCTGGAGCAGACTGGATTAATTACGGTGACATTACTCCTGTTAAGGATTGGTCTGACAAAGGTGGCATCGTAGCTGCCATGTGGCATTGGAATGTACCCAAGAAAGCTGTAGGCGAAGCTTCTTCTACCCAAATATGGGAAGGAGAGACAGTAATGCCGGGTGATTGGAGTGGAAATGTACAGATGACGGATGATGCTGCAAAAGCTGTCTTTGCTGATGCACAAGTGGGTCAGGTGATACGCGTGGCTGTGAAGGATGTGGCAGCGGGTGCACAAGGTTCGTTCAAAAACAGTGGTTGGAGCGAGATTGCTTCAGGAACTGATTATTTTGACATATCCGGGGACTATACATTGGTGATTACCGAAGATGTTTTGAAATCCCTGCAAGAAGGTGGTCTCATCATTGGTGGACATGATTATACAGCAGTTGCTGTTTATCTTGAAAATAACGGTACAGCTCTCGACCCGAATAAGGATTATGCCTTTTATAAGGCAGATACGGAGTTTGATGCTACCAATGCCACAGTGGAAGGCACTTGGGAAAACAAGGTGTTTACCGAAGATTTGAAAAATGCTGCCGCTTACTTGAAGCTATTGAGAGATGCGGATATTCCGGTATTGTGGCGTCCATTCCACGAGGCAGCCGGTGGCTGGTTCTGGTGGGGTAAGGATGCTGCCAGCTTTAAATCTCTGTGGATTGCTATGTTCAATTACTTCAAGACTGAAGGATTGGATAATCTTATCTGGGTTTGGACTACCGAGGGCAATGATGCCGATTGGTATCCGGGAGATCAATATGTAGACATCGTGGGACGTGATGTTTATAATAAGGAAACTGCAGATTGTGTTTCAGAATATACTTCCATTGCCGAAAATTATGGAAACAAGATTGTTTCGCTGAGTGAATGTGGTACGGTCGGACTTATTTCCGAACAATGGGCATCTGGTGCACGTTGGAGTTGGTTCATGCCGTGGTATGACGGGACAAATGAGGATGGTAGCCCGGTAGTCCATGCTGATGAAGCATGGTGGAAGGATGCTATGAGCCAGGAATTTGTTGTTTCCCGTGAAGAGCTTCCTTCTATGGAATAGCAATTTTTAATAATAAAATAGAAAGGGTTGTCTCTGGTTAGTATCGGGGCAACCCTTTCTGTCTTTTATAGCTTTTAGTTGTTGGTTATAGAATTCATGCTTTATACTTTTTAGGAAAAATAGTAATGGATGTTAAATGAGTGTCGTTATTTGATAAAATAGTATTATAAGGTTTGCTGCTAAAAGTCTACTTTTGTCAAGCCTAATTAAAATTTGATAATAATCATATAATGTTTAACCGCTAATGAAATGAAAAATGCCTATGAGAAAGGAGTGATATGTATACCAACCACTTTATAGAATAAGGTATATTTAATTTTTCCTCAAAAAGAGAAGTTTAACCTTATATTAAACGGTAGATGCCGCCAGGCAATACCAATTCATTAATCTAAGAAAAATACAAGTATGAATTTAAATTTCAGAAGAACCGCGCTGCTCGTGGGTATCTGTTCGGCTGTCAGCCTGACTTATACTCCGCAACTTTTCGCCGCATCGGTCGATGCAATAGATGCTGTGCAGCAAGCAAAAAAAATCACAGGTACTGTAACAGATGCAATGGGACCGGTCATCGGTGCCAATGTATTGGAGAAAGGAACCACAAATGGTGTCATTACCGACATTGACGGTAATTTCACATTGAATGTTCAGCCGGGAGCAACGATTGTTGTGTCTTTTATCGGTTATCAGCCGCAAGAAATAGTGGTAGGTAACCAGACTAGTTTCAAGATTCAGCTAAAGGAAGATACGGAATTGTTGGATGAAGTAGTCGTAGTGGGTTACGGTGTACAGAAGAAGAAACTGGTGACAGGTGCTACGGTTGAGGTAAAAGGCGAAGACATCGCAAAATTAAATACTACGCAGGCATTGGGCGCTTTACAAAGCCAGTCTCCGGGTGTAAATATTCAGGCCGTTTCCGGTCAGCCGGGTGATGGGTTTAAAATTAATATTCGTGGTGCTGGTACTAACGGAAATACAGCTCCAGTTTACGTTATTGATGGTGTAGCCGGTGGCGATATTAACGCCTTGAATCCTGCCGATATTGAACGTATTGACGTGTTGAAAGATGCTGCATCTTGTGCTATCTATGGTTCTCGTGCCGCCAACGGTGTTATCTTGATTAATACCAAGCGTGGTAAAGGTCGCATCAGCGTGAACTATAGTGGCCGTTTTTCTTTAGCTAGTCCAACTAAATTAGTTGATTTTGTGAACAATTATGCTGACTATATGGAATTGATTAACGAATCATTCGAAAATATTGGTCAGCCAATTCACTTTAGCCAACATACTATTGACACTTGGCGTGAGAAGTCTTTACATCCAAACGATGTAAATGAACTGGGAGTACCTAATTATGTAGCTTACCCGAACACTAACTGGCAAGATGTTATTTTTAAGAATGGTGTAATCAATGACCACAATGTATCATTGAGTGGTGGTACTGAAAAAGTACGTTTTCTTACTTCATTAGGCTATTTGGATAATCCGGGATTAGTGGACAATACTGGTATCAAGAAGTATAAGTTGCGTGTTAACTTAGAAGCTGATGTCTCTAAATGGTTGACAGTAGGTACACGTGTATATGGTGACATGGAGGATAAGGATGCCGGAAACTTCTCAAGTGCTAATAATTTCTTGCGCCAAACGACTCCGGGTATCTATCCTGAATGGAACGGTGCTTATGGCTATCCTGAAGCGCCGGAAGAAAGTCCGACCGCCAATGGTATCCTTCAGTTCTTGAATAACCGTAATGGTGCCATTAAAAAGACAAATGTCAATGCGACAGCTTTTAGTAAAGTAACTTTTATGAAGGGATTGACTTGGACATTTAACTTTAACTACAAACGCTATTGGTATGAAGACCGTATTTGGACACATGCATCTGACCAAGTGAAATTCAGTACTGGTGAGGTAGTTAAACCAGCTACCACTCCCGATCAGATGACAACTTCTTTTTCTAATTCCGGAAATTGGTCTTATACATTAGAGAATATATTGAATTATAACACGACTATTGCTAAAGACCATAATATTGGTGTGATGGCAGGTTATCAGGAATGGTATAAATATTGGAACTCTTCAAGTGGAAGTTTGAAAGGTTTGATTGACGAATCTATTAACGTACCTGGTTCTGCTACAGAAATGCTAAGCATCGGAGGTAGTGCTGACGACCGTTCTACTCGTTCATGGTTTGGACGTATCAACTATGACTACAAAGGACGTTACTTGTTTGAAGCCAACATCCGTTATGATGGCAACAGCCGTTATGGAAAAGATTTTCGGTGGGGTACTTTCCCATCATTCTCTGCAGGATGGAGATTGTCTGAGGAGTCATTCATGGAATCTACTCGCTCTTGGTTGGACAATTTGAAAATCCGTGCTTCTTGGGGTAAACTAGGTAACGATGGTGGTGATAATGTAGGTAACTACGAATACCAGTCGGTTTATGGTATTACAGATTATTCATTCGGCGGAAAACAAGTGGCAGGTTTGGCCATGACTGGTTTGGCTAATCGTGCATTGGGCTGGGAAACTTCAAACAATTTAGACTTTGGTATTGATTTTGCAGCTTTGGGCAACCGTTTGACTGCTACATTTGATGTGTATAACAAACGCACCACCGGTATCTTGACAACTCGTAGCATTCCTATCACATTGGGAGGTTTGTCTGCTCCACGTGTAAACATTGCCAAGATGGATGCTAAAGGTTTCGAAATCGACTTGGGATGGAGAGATCGCATCGGTGAAGTAGAATATTCTGTAAGAGGTAACTTCTCTTATAATATGAATAAAGTGAAAGACTATAATGGTCGCTTCGCTGAAGGATGGAAATACGAAAAGGGAAAAGATGCCACTGGCAAACCTGTTTATGATTATACTACCGACAAAAACGGTAAATATAATTATGTAGATAAAAATGGTAATCCAGTGACAGATGATTCTCAGAAAATCTGGGGAAATAACGCTGGTGAAACATTTAATAGCGGTAGCTCCATTAGTCCGATTGTAGAAGAACACATGAAAGGTGAATGGTACATGATGGATGCATACAAGGGAAGTGGAAAATACTATGATGCCAGTGGTAACGTTTTGCCTAACGGTGGTCCGAAAGACGGTATGATTCGAACAGAAGAAGATATGCAGTGGGTGAAAGACATGATTGCTGCCGGTTACGAATTCTGGCCGAACAAGACCATCAGCAAATCTAAGATTTGGTATGGTGACGTGCTCTATGCCGACGGTAATGGTGATGGTATTTATGGTAACTCATTCGACAAACGCTTCCAAGGTTGTTCAAGCGACCCGAAATATACATTCGGTTTCCAAGCTTCTGCTGCATGGAAAGGATTTGATATCTCTATGAATTGGGCAGGTGCTGCAGGACGTAAATTGTATTGGGGTGCAACAACTGGTTACAATAGTTCCGGTACACGTGTCGGTGTAGGACTTCCCGAAATGATTGCCAAGGATCACTATTTCTATGATCCCGAAAATCCAAATGATCCGCGTACTAACCTGAACGGTAAATATAGCCGTTTGACAGCCGGTGAAAGCGGTGCTCAGGATCAGGCTACAAGTTCTCGCTTCTTATATAGCGGTGACTATTTGAAACTGAAAAATATCACTTTAGGTTACACATTGCCAAAGAATTTAACAAATAAGCTGTACACTCAGAGCATTCGCGTATACCTTTCAGGTGAAAACTTGTTCAGCATTGATGATTTCCCGGGTCAAGACCCTGAAATCGGTGCTACTCCGCAATATACAACTGTGCGTTCATTTGCATTTGGAGCTAATATTACATTCTAAAAATAAAAATTATGAAAGCTATAAAAAATATACTGTCTATCTGTTCTGTTGCCCTCTTATTGGGCAGTTGTCAGGCTGATTTGTTGGAAACCAAACCTTATGGAAATGTGGCAGCCGGCAATATGTGGACTTCCGAAAACTTTGCAGACAAAGGAGTTACAGCTATTTACTCTACTTTACGCAAAAGTTATGTAGGCTTGGGCTTGTATCAAATGGATTGTTTAGGTGTGTCTACAGACTGTCGTGATGCAGATTATCCCATTATGAGAAATACGATAACTACTTCTAACGGCATGTTCAGCAGCTATTGGTCTGAACATTATTCCGGAATCTCACGGGCTAATGATGCTATTGTCCATTTGCCCGAGGTAGATATGCCTGAAAATACCGCTCACAAAACGGATGAAACTGCCGAGCAACCAATACTAAATGCTCCGTCCTTGCCAGAAGTTTCATCAACTAAACCAGTGGAAGAACAGCAAGCTGAATCAG
>OLZQ01000784.1_pt1 | contig 14997 bp, 10 predicted proteins | sample 1644511 | NCBI WGS metagenome assembly OLZQ01 (sample SAMEA103958132, study PRJEB25191) | human gut metagenome | biome: human-associated habitat [ENVO:00009003]; feature: intestine environment [ENVO:2100002]; material: feces | place: Germany | collected 2013/2015 | reverse complement strand
GCCGCACCTCGCTCGCCGTATCGGCACTTAGAATTATGCGGTATTGCCATAAAAATAATTATACGCGATTTTGCCCAGCCCTGCAAGCTTTTGTGTAATTTGTCCATAAATGCGTCCGGCATACTATTTGACAATGCCCCCGCTGCGCCTTATAATAGATTTAATTGCAATGTCGTAGTTTGATTCAGGACCCGGTTGCAGCCTTTCGGCTGAACTCTTCGCGTCCAACCTTGATTCAGTAAATCGGCACAGTGCCGTACAAATTTTACATGCGACAAAACATCACGTCCGGGGTACGGTGCTTACCGTGTGTGTAAGCACCAACCCTGGCCGAATACAATATGGAGGTTATGCAATGGAAGATCACAACAACGAAAAACGCCCCCGCCAGCAGGGCCGCAGCAATTACACCCGCCGTGCCCCGCGCGCAAATAATAATAACCAGAACCGCAAACCCGGTGCGCCTGCCCCCGCGGCCAGCGCCCCGCAGGCAGCGGAGGAAAAACCACAGCCCCAGCACCGCAAGCCGCAGCGCCGCCGTGCCCCGCAGCCCCAGCAGGCTGCAGCGAGCAATGCGGTGAATGCAGCAGCTCCGGCCCCGGTGCAGCGCCCCCGCAGCCCGCAGCGCCGCAGCTATAAGCAGCATTATTATGATGCTTCCACCCCGGCTGTTCCCATGCACATCTGCCCGCTGGGCGGCCTGGGCGAAGTTGGCAAAAACATCACCCTGTATGAATGCCAGGGCGATATGATCCTGGTGGACTGCGGCCTGGTGTTCCCGGATTCCGATATGTTCGGCGTGGACCTTGTCATTCCGGATTTCACCTATGTATTGGAAAATAAGGACCGCATCAAGGGCCTGTTCATTACCCATGGCCACGAAGACCATATCGGCAGCCTGCCGTATCTGCTCAAAAAGTTCAACGTGCCCATTTACACTGCACGTTTGACCATTGGCCTGATCAAAAACAAGCTGGAGGAGCACGGTCTTGCCTCCAGTGCAGAGTTCCATGAGATCCGTCCCCGCCAGAAAGTGCGCCTTGGCTGCTTTACGGTGGAGCCCATCCATGTCAACCACTCCATCCCGGATTCTCTGGCGTTTGCCATTGACTGCCCGGCAGGCATCGTGCTGCATACCGGCGACTTCAAGATCGACTACACGCCGCTTTCCGGCGATGCCGTTACCGACCTTTCCACCATTGCGGAGTATGGCCGCCGCGGTGTGCTGGCTTTGCTGGCGGATTCTACCAACGCGGAGCGCCCCGGCTTTACGGCAACCGAGCAGACTGTGGCCGAAGGGGTGCGCAGCCTGTTTGCCCGCGCCAAAAACCGCCGCATTATCGTGGCAACCTTTGCTTCCAACATCTACCGCATCCAGCAGATCATTGACCTGGCCATTGAGTATGGCCGCAAGGTGGCCGTCAATGGCCGCAGCATGGTTTCCAACACCGAAATGGCGCGGGAGCTGGGGTATCTGCATGCGCCGGATAATGTGCTGATCGATATCGAGGAGATCAACAAATACCCGCCGGAAAAGGTTGTCCTTATCACCACCGGCAGCCAGGGCGAACCGCTGTCCGCTCTGTCCCGTATGGCGCAGGCCAGCCACCGTACCGTCAAGGTCGGCCCCACTGACTTTATCATTATCTCGGCCCGCCCCATCCCCGGCAACGAAAAGACCGTGACCAAGGTGGTCAACGGCCTTCTGGCCCTGGGCGCAGAGGTCATTTACGAAAACATGTACGATACCCATGTTTCCGGCCACGCCTGCCAGGAAGAGCAGAAGCTGATGCTGACCCTTGCCCACCCGCAGTATTTCCTGCCGGTTCACGGCGAGTTCAAGCAGCTCAAGCGCCACGCCGAAACGGCGGAGCACCTGGGCTATATCCCCAAGCAGAATATTTATATTGCTGAAAATGGCCAGAACATCCGCCTTTCCCGCGATGGCATGGCAGTGGAGGGCACTGTGCCCGCCGGTGCCGTGATGGTGGATGGCTATGGCGTGGGCGATGTGGGCAATGTGGTCCTGCGTGACCGCCACCACCTGTCGGAGGACGGTATCATCATTGTTACCGCAGCCGTGGATGGCAGCACCGGCCAGCTGCTTTCCGGCCCGGACCTGGTTTCCCGCGGTTTTGTCTATGTGCGGGAAAGCGAGGAGCTGATGGACGGTGCCCGCGTGCAGGTTGAAATGGCCCTTGACCGCAGTATGGCGGATAACATGCACGACTGGGCCAGCGTGAAATCCCGCGTGCGGGAGGCGCTTTCCAGCTATATCTACCGCAAAACCAAGCGCAGCCCCATGATTCTGCCCATTCTGATGGAAGTTTGATCCAAACCATATCTGACCGTGACCGCCTGCCCCACATTGCAGGCACCGAGGAACGATGATGAAAAACAAGCTGAGACGTGATATCTTTGTCATTATCTTTTTGCTGCTCGTTGCGTGCATCGCTCTGGCTGTGCCGCTGGCGTTCAGCAACCCGCGCTGGCTGCTGGCACCGGCGCTGCTTGTAGTGTTTGCGTTGGTGGTGGCGGTGCTTGGCATCCGCCGGCTGCGGCGCTTTGTGGCCGATATGCTGTGCGGGACCAACTTTGAGGGCAGTAAGACCCAGTATTCGCTGGCGGATTTTTCCATCCCCACTGCCCTGATTACCGAAGGCTCCGTGGTGTGGTATAATCCGGCCTTCCGGGAGCAGATCCTGGCGGGGCGGGATGCCCTGCTGGCTGCACCGGACCGCCTGATGACCGGCATTGACCTTTCCGTCTGCGCCCGCGCCCACGGCCAGGACCTGACCATTGACGAAAACCGCTACACGGCCTATGCCACAACCAGCCGCAGCAGCAAAATGGGCACATTGCTGTTTTTGGTCAACGATACGTTCTATAAAAACACGCTGGATGAATACACTGCCAGCCGCCCGGCTTACCTGATTATTGGGGTAGACAGCTATGACGAGCTGTTCAACGATATGAAGGACTCCGAGCAGGCGCACGAGCTGGAGGCCATCAACACCCAGCTGGAAGAATACATCGGCCGCACGACCGGTTTCCTGCGCAAGGTGTCCAACAGCCGCTATATTGCGGTGGTGGAAGAGCGGGATATCCGCTGGATGATGGAAGAACGCTTTGATATTCTGGATAAAGTGCGTGCGTTGCACCCCGGCGGAATGCTTACCCTTTCCATCGGCGTAGGCCATGGCGGCGCTACTATGCAGGAATGCCAGGAGATGGCCCGCGAAAGCATTGATATTGCCTTGGGCCGCGGCGGCGACCAGGCTGCCGTGAAAACAGTCGATGGTTTTGAGTTCTTCGGCGGCATTTCCCATGGTGTCGAAAAGCGCAGCCATGTGCGCAGCCGCATCATTGCCAACGCCCTGGCAGACCAGATTCGCCAGAGCGACAGCGTCATCATCATGGGCCACCGCCAGAGCGATTTGGATGCCATCGGCTCCGCCATCGGTTTGCTGCGCATGTGCAAAATGTGCGATGTGCCTTCGGTCATCGCAGTGCGCAGCAAGGCAACGCTGGCGGGCCAGCTGCTGGATGTGTTCAACAAGGCGGGGGAGGACCACAACTTTATTGAACCGGAAGAAACCTATAAGCTCATCACCCCCAAAACCCTGCTGATCGTAACCGATACATACCAAAAGCGCCTGCTGGAAGACCAAAAGATTTACGAAAAATGCAGCCGCGTGGTTGTTATCGACCACCACCGCATGGCGGTAGGGCATATTGATAACCCGATCCTTTTGTATCATGAACCCTTTGCTTCCAGCGCCAGCGAGCTGGTGTGTGAACTGCTGCAATTCATGCCCGCCCAAAACAACATCACTCAGTTGGAAGCCCAGGCGCTGCTGTCTGGCATCATGCTGGATACCCGCAGTTTTGCGCTGCATGTCGGCGTGCGTACCTTTGAGGCTGCCGCCTGGCTGCGCAGCCGCGGGGCCGAAACCGCCGCGACCAAGCGCCTGTTCAATATTTCCAAAGAAGAATACGAAGCCCGCGCCGCTATTGTGGAGGGCGCTTACCTCTACAAAGGCTGCGCTATCGCCACTTCGGATGAGCTTGACCCCGCCATGAGTGTGGTTCTGCCCATGGCAGCCAATGACCTGCTGACCATCAACGGCGTGGATGCCAGCTTTGTGGCAATCGCCAAAAACGGCGGTGTCAACATCTCCGCCCGCAGCATGGGTGCGCTGAACGTACAGGTCATTCTGGAGCCCTTGGGCGGCGGCGGCCACCTGACGATGGCCGGTGCCCAGCTGCGTGATTGTACCGTAAAGGAAGCCGAAGCCCGCATCCGCGCGCAGATCGACGAATACCGCGCCAACCAGGAATGCCAGGAAGAACTGGTGGGTGCAGTTTAACAAATTAAATGATCAGCGAATCCCTGCCAATGGCAGAAAATTATATCAATTACTACATAGAGAGGGGAACCACCACGATGAAAGTTATTCTCAAACAGGATGTCAAGAGCATTGGTAAAAAGGATGAAATCCATGAAGTGTCGGACGGTTACGCCCGCAACTTCCTGTTCCCGCGCGGTCTGGCTGCAGTGGCCGATGCTGACGCTGTGAACACCGCCCGCACCAAGAGCGAAGCCAAAGCCCACCATGAAGCCGAAGCTAAGGCTGCTGCTGAAGAACTGGCTGCCAAGATCAAGGGCCAGATCGTTTCTGTCAAGGTCAAGGGGGGCGCTTCCGGCAAGCTGCACGGCAAAGTGACCGCAAAGGAAGTTGCCGAACAGTTGTACAAGCTGACCGGCACCGAAATCGACAAGAAAAAAATCGAAATGCCCGCCAGCATCAAGGAGTTTGGCAGTTATGATGCCAAAGTCCGCCTGCATGTGGGTGTTGTGGCCGCGTTCAAGGTCAAGGTCGAGGAGGCTCCGCTGTAATTGGCAGGGGGTCTTGTAATTACATTCCAACAAAAACGGCAGGGAGGTGCCTGAATGGCAAACAATGAATTAAGCTTGTCCAGCCTGGGCATTCAGCTGCCGTATAACATGCAGGCGGAACAAAGCGTGCTTGGCGCAGCGCTGATGGATGAAACCATCCTGAACCGCCTGATCACCGAGATGGACCCCGATATGTTCTATTCGGAGCAGAACCGGGCCGTCTATGAGGAAATGCGCCGCCTGTTCAGCGAAAGCGAAGCGGTGGACGTTATCACTCTGGTGGACTCTCTGGCTCAGAACGGTGTGTTCAAGGGCGCAGATGATGCCAAAGTGTACATTACCCGCATTGCGGAAACCGTCCCGGCGATTTCCAACGTCGATTCTTACATCAAGATCGTCAAGGAAAAATATCAAACCCGCCGTCTGATTGAAGCAGCCCGCGATATCCTGCAGCAGTCCAGCGAGGAATCCGATTCTGACCTGCTGCTGGAAAGCGCCGAGCAAAAGCTGTACGATATCCGCAACGGCCAGGACCGCTCCGGCGTTAAAACCATTCAGGAGTCTATCCTGGAAGTTATTGATACCATGCAAAAGCTGTCCGGTGCGGACCGCGATAAATTTGCCGGTATCCCCACAGGCTTCAACTATCTGGATAATATCCTGACCGGCCTTGGCCGTTCGGACCTGATTATTCTGGCGGCCCGCCCCGGTATGGGCAAAACCAGTTTTGCGCTGAACATTGCTACCAATGTGGCCCGCCTGCAAAAGATACCGACCGTCATTTTCAGCTTGGAAATGACCTGCGAACAGCTGACCGACCGCATCCTTTCCAGCACCGCAGGCATTGACAGCCAGGCATTCCGCACCGGCCGCCTGAACAACTCCGACTGGAACGACTTTGCCAATGCAACGTCACTGTTGTATAACGTTCCCATTTACATGGATGATTCCTCCGGTATTTCGGTGCCGGAAATCAAGGCAAAAATCCGCCAGATCAACCAGGACCCCAAACGGGATAAGATCGGTCTGGTCATCATCGACTATTTGCAGTTGATGCAGTCCGCCAAGCGCACCGAAAGCCGCGTGCAGGAAATCAGCGATATCACCCGGAACCTGAAAATTATGGCCAAGGAATTGAACGTTCCTGTCATTGCGCTGTCCCAGCTTTCCCGTGCTGCCGAAAAAACAGCGGGTCGCTCGGACCACCGCCCCCAGCTTTCAGACCTGCGTGATTCCGGCTCTATCGAACAGGATGCGGACGTGGTGCTCTTCCTGTACCGCGCTGCCTATTACAATTCCCAGAACGGCGAAACCGAACAGGCGAACGAAAACGAAGCCGAATGTATCGTGGCCAAAAACCGCCATGGCGAAACCAGTGTGGTCCGCCTTGGCTGGGATGGCGCCCATACCCGGTTCAGCAATCTGGACGAGATCCATGAACAGTACTGACGCAGACAATTCATTGCAAAACCCAGTAAACACGATGGAACAAACCTTGCTGGCCTATTGCCGCCGGCAGGGTTTGTTTCGGTTGGGGGACCGTGTCATCGTTGCCTGCTCCGGCGGGGCGGATTCGATGGCGCTGCTCTGTTTTCTGCTGCGCTGCAAAGCGGAACTTGGCATCACCGTCATGGCGGCCCATGTGGACCACGGAATCCGGGGCGAAGCTGCCCATGCGGATGCCCGCTTTGTGGCGGAGTTCTGCCGCACGCATCATGTGCCGTTCTTTTTGTACGATGCCGCTGCCAGCGGGGTGCAGATTCCCCCAAACCCCAGCGAGAACTGGGCGCGCAGCCTGCGCTATACCTGGTTTGATGCGCTGGCCGCACAGCAGCATGCCTGCATTGCCACAGCGCATACGTTATCTGACCAGGCGGAAACGGTGTTGTTCCGCATGGCGCGCGGTACCGGCCTGCACGGCATGGCGGGTATTCCGGCGGTACGGGGCGTATACCGCCGTCCATTTTTGTGCCTGACAAGGAGCGATACCACGGCATACTGCGCCGCCCTTGGGCAACACTATGTTCAGGACGAAAGCAATTTCAGCGATGCCTATGCCCGCAACCGTATCCGCCATTATGCTGTTCCGGCGCTGCAAACCATCAATCCGGCGGCAGAGCGGGCCGTGGGGCGGCTGTGCAACCAGCTGCAGGAGCTGAACATCTGGCTGGAAAACCTGGCCGAAAAACTGCTGGCGCAGGCTGCCTGCGGGGGCGGGTACAGCATCCCGATTCTTGCCGCGGCGGATGCCCCGGTGCTGGCTGCTACCCTGCGCATGCTGGCAGCCCGCGCGCGTGACCCTGAAGAAAAATATGTGCAGGCTCTTGCGGCCATTGTTCGGCAGGGCAGCGGTGCGGTACAGCTGACGCCGGATGCCTGCTGGACCGCGGCAAACGGCATTTTGTACTGCCGCTCAGTGCTAAAAATGCAGCCGGAAGCCATTCCCGCGCCGCACCAGCTGCTAAAAACCGGCGTTTACTGCCTGCCAGGGGGCTATGAGCTGGAGATTCAACAACTAAATTATGAAGTTTTTTTGAAAAATCCATCATTTTTGAAAAAAGACTACACCTATTGTGCAGATTATGCTAAAATAAATAAGAATATTTTTGTGAGGACCCGCCAACCCGGCGATACGTTCCGCCCGGCGGGACGTCACGTTGGCAAAACGCTCAAAAAATATCTGAATGAGGCAAAAGTTCCTGTGGCTGAACGGACGCTGATGCCGCTGCTGGCCTGCGGCAGCCAGGTGCTTTGGCTGTGGGGGGCAGGCTTTGCGGACGGTTTGTCCCCGGATGATGGGACAAAGCAGATCCTGTTGATTCGGCAAAGCCGCCAGCCTGCGGCCCCGGAGCAGGAGCAAGATCATAATATTGGAGGAACAGATCATGCATGATATGAACAATGATATCGCCAAGGTTTTGATTTCGGAAGAGCAGCTGCAAGCCAAGGTGGCTGAATTGGGGGCACAGATCAGCCGCGATTACGAGGGCAAAGATTTGTTGATGGTGTCTATCCTGAAAGGCTCCGTGGTGTTCATGGCCGATTTGATGCGCGCCATCACGGAACCCTGCAGCATTGACTTTATGGTGGTTTCCAGCTATGGCGGTGCCAACACCACTTCTACGGGCCTTGTCAAGATCGTCAAGGACCTGGATCAGGATCTTTCCGGCAAGGATGTTCTGATCGTGGAGGATATTCTGGATACTGGCGTCACGTTGTCTCACTTGGTGCCCATGCTGAAATTGCGCCGCCCCAACAGCGTGCGCCTGTGCACTATCCTCAGCAAGCCCAGCCGCCGCAAGGTGGATATAGAGCCGGACTACTGCGGTTTTGAAGTGCCCGATGAATTTGTTGTGGGCTATGGCCTTGACTATGACGAAAAGTACCGCAACCTGCCGTATGTCGGCGTGTTAAAACCGGAAGTATATTCCAAATAAAATTCTGCCTTGGCAGAATAACCAATCGCCCGCCGTTTTGGCGGATTTTGACAGGGAGTTGATTTTTTGCAGCACAAACCGCGTTTCAGCGGCATTATCATTGCCGCTGTCCTGATGGTGGCAGCACTCGTGATGATCTCCAGCTATTCCAGCCTGTTTGCCTCCAGCAAGAGCACCATGATGTTGTCCGAAGCCATGGGGTACTTTGAATCCAATCAGGTCACCTACTTTAACCTGGACCTGAACACCGGCGTTATCGAGATGAGCGTGAAAGAAGGTGAACATCCGCTGCCGGAATCTGGCACGTCCAGCGAAACATCCAACGGCCTGCTTGCAGAAATTTACGGCGATGGCACCGATGCTTACGCCCCCAAGAACGGCGGGGCAGTGGTCATTACCTACAAGCTGCCATATCCTTCTTATTTCCTGCAATTCTACCTCAAGGATTATATCGACCAGTATAATGCAGCCAACCCGGATGCGCCCATGCAGTACGATATGGTCGCCGTTAAGAACAACGTGCCCTGGTTTGAGATCATCCTGTACGCCTTTATGATCGGCAGCGTGGTGCTGCTCTTCATGTCCATGTACCGCGGCGGTGCCGGTGGCGGCGGCCTGATGAATGTTGGCCGTGCCAAGGTCAAGGACCAGCAGGAAGGCCAGCGCAAGGCAACCTTTGCCGATGTTGCCGGTGCGGATGAAGAAAAGGCTGAACTCCAGGAAGTGGTTCAGTTCCTGAAAGCACCGGAAAAGTTCAACTCCCTGGGGGCGCGCATTCCCCACGGCGTTCTGCTTGTCGGCCCTCCGGGCACCGGCAAAACGCTGCTGGCCCGTGCCTGTGCAGGCGAGGCCGGCGTTCCGTTCTATGCCATCTCTGGTTCCGACTTTGTGGAAATGTATGTCGGCGTCGGCGCATCCCGTGTGCGCGATCTGTTTGAAAAAGCCAAAAAGACAATGCCCTCCATCATCTTTATTGATGAGATCGATGCCGTGGGCCGTCAGCGTGGTGCCGGCCTTGGCGGCGGGCATGACGAGCGCGAGCAGACCCTGAACCAGCTGCTGGTTGAGATGGACGGCTTTGACGCCAACGACGGCGTTATCGTGATGGCTGCCACCAACCGCGCCGATATTCTGGATAAGGCTCTGCTGCGTCCCGGCCGTTTTGACCGTCAGGTTTATGTTGGTCTGCCGGATGTGAAGGGCCGCGAGGAGATTCTGCGCGTTCACACCAAGAACAAGCCCCTTGGCCCCGATGTCAGCCTGAAAACCATCGCCAAGTCCACCGCGGGCTTCTCCGGTGCCGACCTGGAAAACCTTGTCAACGAAGCCGCCCTGCTGGCTGCGCGCAAGGGCAAAAAGGCCATCACTGAACCCGAAATCGAGGAAGCTTCCATCAAGGTTGTGGCTGGCCCCGAAAAGAAGAGCCGCGTTGTGACCGATGCCGAAAAGCGCCTGACCTCTTACCACGAGGCCGGCCATGCCATTACCGGCTATTTCTGCAAAACGCATGATCCCGTGCACCAGATCAGCATTATCCCGCGTGGTTCGGCAGGCGGCTTTACCATGTATCTGCCGGAAAAAGACCCCAGCTATGTGACCAAGACCGCCATGAACGAGAACATTGTCTGCCTGTTGGGCGGCCGTGTGGCGGAGCAGCTGGTGCTGGATGATATCTCCACCGGTGCTTCCAACGACCTGCAGCGTGCCACGGATACCGCCCGCGCCATGGTGACCCGCTATGGCTTCTCGGAGCGCATGGGCCCGGTGGTTTATGGCACCGACCCTGGCGAAACCTTCCTTGGCCGAGACTTTGGCCAGGGCAAGGGCTATTCCGAAAATACGGCGTCCGAAATTGATAATGAGATCCGTGATATCATGGATGAATCTTACGAGACGGCCCGCCGCATTTTGACCGAGCACATGACTGAGCTGCACCGTGTGGCCGGTGTGCTGATGGAACGCGAAAAGATCAGCGGCGAAGAGTTTGACACCCTGATGAAAGGCGAAAACCTGGCACCCTTTGGGCTGGATACCCCCGCGCCTGCCGCAGCCCCTGCATCGGCAGAGCAGCCCGCCGCGCCGGAACAGCCCTCCGAACCGTCTGATGAAAATTGAGGCAAGGTGAAACACAATGGATCAAAATTTTTCCCTGATGGCGCAATCCCGTGCCAATTATTACACTGCCGGCAGCCCGGTCCAGTTTGTCCGTGTTGAGCTGCTGAAAGGGGATGTCACGGGTGAAGTTGCGGTCTGCCTGACCTTTAAGAATGTTGGCACAGAACCGCTGACCGGCTTTATCATCCACTTCAAGTGCAAAGATGCTTCTGGTCAGATCCTGTGCGAGGATGATTTCTATTATGAGCAGCTCAATGTGCAGCCCGGCGGACTGTTTGGTGCCGATGACGCTGTGTTTGTCAGCGATACGCCGGTTTCCAGCGTGGAAATCGAGCAGGACCGTGCTTTCCTGAACGGCCGCGGCGTGGATCTGCGTAATTATAAGCGTGTCCGCCTGCAGGCTCCCCGTGTGCTGCCTGGCTCTATTGCCCGCACACTTCAAACCCGCACCAACAATAAGATGCTGACCTGCGTCCCGCAGGATACCGAAAACGGCTGGTTCTGCGCCTGCGGCGCGTTCCACCCCAACGAGGAAGCTGTTTCCGTCTGCAGCGAGTGCGGCGGTGACCGCGCTTACATCAAGGCAACCCTGACCCGCATCCTGGAGGAAGCCCGGCAGGCCGCCGAACAGCAGCAGCGCGAAATCAACGCCGTGGCCAATGGCGTTGACCCCGCAGCAGTCCAGGCAGCCCAGGCCGCTGCCACCGCCGCCGCGGCTCAGGCAGCCATCAGCCAGGAGCCCACCGCACAGTTCACCCCGCCCGCCCCGGCCCAGGAACCGGAAGAAGAGGACGAGGACGACGAAACAACCAACGCCGAAATGGACCGCGTGCGCCGCTATGTCCCCCAAGGCCATCTGTTTGCCGATGAAGAGGATGAAGAGGACGAGCATACCCGCATGTTCGATGATGAGGAAGAGGAAAGCGACGATGACGAAGAACCCCGCCGTGGCCGTTATGCGGATGATGACGAGGAGAGCGAGGACGATGTAATGGCCGAGCGTATCATCCATTGGGCACCGCCCATCACCGCAGTGGTCTGTGCGCTCATCATTGCTGTGTCGCTGATCTACCACTTTGTCATCGCCTGATCGCCTGCTGTTTATCGGCAAAGGCGGGCTGACCCGCTGATATTTATCCGGGCAGGATAAAGCAAAATAAACCAAAACCAGCCGCCGGGCAGGGGAAAATCCCTGAAGCCGGCGGCTGGTTTTCTATTTGTTCTATTCCGTGTCTGTGCTTACTGCTGCCATCAGGAATATAGGAAAATGTGGTTAGAGCTTGTGATTAAATTTGCAAGGCAGCAATCATAAAGCAGTAAAAGCATGCAGGATGCGAAAAATCAATCCCCTGGCGCATAACGCTTATTTCAGCGTTCCATCCAGTACCTGCTGGTAATACCATGGCTTGGGTGCGCGGAACACCTTGCCAGCCAAAGCGGCAAACTGTGGGTCGCTGATCTTTTTGGGGAACGCCAGCTCCCAGGCGCACAGAGCCTGATATTTCAGTTTCAGCTCCCGGTTGGCGGCATTGTTGCCATACTTGGAATCGCCCAAAATCGGGCAGCCAATGCTGGCCAGATGAGCGCGGATCTGGTGGGTGCGGCCCGTTACCAGCTCCACCCGTAATAGTGCCAAACGTCCGCTGACGGCAATGGTATCATATGCGGTAATGATCTCTTTTGCACCGGATTTCGGCTCGTCCAGAATGCGCACAATGCCATGCACAGAATCTTTCGTTAAAAAGCTGTGCAGCGTGGCAGCGGGTGGTACCGGGCGGCCAAAGGTTACGCACAGGTAAGTTTTGCGAATCAACCGCTCTTTGATGGCGTTTACCAAAAATTCTTCCGCCGCCGCGGTCTTTGCCAGCAGCACAAGGCCGCTGGTGCCGGTGTCCAGCCGGTGGCACAGGCGCGGCTCATGGGCGGCGTCCCACCGCTTTTCCTCATACAGGCGGCGCAGTACGCGGTTCAGCAGGGTGTCAGATTCGTCGCCATCCACCGGGATACCCGCGGGCTTGTTGGCCACGATCAAATCATCGTTTTCATAAATAAATTCCGCCGGGGCGCGTGCCTGCAAAAACTCCGGCCCCTCCTGGGAGGTCAGTCCAAGCTGGTCGTCCAGCAGGTAAACGCGGATCACATCGCCGTTCTGCACACGGGTGGCAAGGGGCTGCTTTTTGCCGTTCAGCTTAATTTTGTTTTCCCGCAGTGCCTTATTCAGCCGCCCCAGCCCCAGGGCAGGGAACTGCTCCATCAGGTATTTGTCCAGCCGCACGGGCAAAAGGCTTTTTACATGTAGTTCCTGCATTATTTACTCTCCAATTCTTTATCCCACAAAACGGTCGCGTCCGGGATATCCAGTGTCACCATCAGCCAGCCTGCATCGTGGTCGTCAATTGTTTTAATTGTGTATTCTTTCCCATCGGCGCACAGCACACTGGCATGTTCCAGCTTGCGGCGCACAAAGGGGGAATCTGCAAAGCATACCGTCTGTTTCGTTTCGTCCAGCACACCGCGGTTCCACAGGGCGTCAGTGTAATCCGCAAGGCGCAGGGGATAATTTTCGTCATAGGGGGTGCACAGCGCATCAAAGTTCTGCCCCTGCAGCCCCGGCGCAATCACATACCAGCTGCATGTGCCGTCCGTACTCGTTACCCTGCCGCACCAGGCATTGTCCTTCACCGGTTCCACGGCCGGCAAAAAGGCACCTTCCTCTGCAAACAGGTACAACGTATCCTCCCGCACGGTTCCGGCAGCAAGCTCCGCCAGCAGCGTTTCCCGTTGGGCGGCCAGTGCCGTTTCATCATAGCGGGCGGCAAACGGGTCGTTGGTCGTCATGCCGTTGTCCGCGGCAAACAGGGCCAGATGCAACGCGTCATCTTGAATTTCATCCATCGAGACAACCGCCGTATACTGCTGCGCTGCCTGCCAGAAATCGCTCTCCATCTCGGTGGGGAACGCATCGGTCTGCATGGCCTGCAGCATTGCCGCACTGCGCTGCACCATGCCGGGGCTTACATCCCAAACCTGTACCACAGCCAGCAGGGCAGCACCCGCCAGCAGCCAGCGGCCTTTCAGCCGGGCAAGGCCCACAAGGGTTAGTAACATCAGCAGGTAATAGATTGGCCAGAACAGCCGCCCACTGGAACGGAAGATGGAAAAAAGTTTGATCAGCGAAGCGGGCAGCGGCAGCGTGGCAAGCGTTGCGCCGTTTGCGGTAATCACATTGCTGATGGCAAACACCGTTAAAACCGCGCAGCAGCAGGCCAATGCCCAGTGGCGGCGCAGCATGCCGCCCAGTTGCCGCCGCAGCAAAACCACCGCAATGGGCAGGGCAATCAGCACGCCCAGCCCCAGGTAGGCAAAGGCATCATAATTGCCGTAAACCTGGTTCTGTGCGGGCAGCACCCGGCTGTACAGCACGCCGTTTACCCCCACGGGGTTCCACAGTGCATTCAGGTTCATGCAGAAATAGCCGTACAATGCCTGCCCGCCGCTGGAAGCACTGCCGTACAGCAACCCCAGTGCCCAGCCCAGCAGTGCCGTGCCGCCAAAGTTGGCGGCAAGGTACAGGCCGGGCCCCGCAAGCTGGCGGTTGTGCAGTGCATATTCCAGCAGCAGTGCCAGTGTGATGGCATAGGTCATCGGCAGAAAGTAGGGGTGGATGCCTACCGCCAGCACGTTCAGCGCAAACAGCCCGCGGGAGGCATACTGCCCTTTGCGCCGTGCAGCAAAATAAAAATAGAGTGCAGCCAGCACAAAAAACTGTGCCCCCAGCGAGGTATGCCGGAACACACGCTCAAACAAAACTGGGCTGGTAACAAACAGCAGGTCCGCTGCAAGCGGTGCCGCGCACCCCGGCAGGAACAGCCCTGCCAGCAGCGCACCAAACCCGCCCTGCAATGCAAAGCAGACCAGCGTGAACAACCCCATATACTGGAACGTTCCGCCCACAAGGTTGGCAACCGGCTTTAACAGGGCAGCCACCAGCGGGATAGAGTCGGTATAAGCAACGCTCAGCCCATCCGGGTAGTTGATGCCGCGGGCAATGCAAAGCGGCCAGCCAGCGGAGCTTTGGCGGTAAAACAGCCACCCGGCATAATGCTGCTGGATGTCCTTTTCAATATACCCACCGCGGCAAAAGGCATCGTTGGTTACATCCAGTGTGCTGACCCCGAACACCAGCACAAACACCAGTACCCCCAGCAGGGCACCACCGAGGAACAACCGCCCATTGCGGATAAGTTTTGGTAAAGTTGAATTTTTTGCCAGTAGTAACACATCCTTTGGGGCAAAGAAATAAAATTTGAAAGCTGATATAAGCTAACTATCAAACAATAAAACAACTTTATTATAATATACACGCAGTAAAATATCAACGTAAACCATGCCATATCTGCCCCATGCCGGGCATGGCAGCAATCCACCGTGGGCGAAAAACACCTTGCATCCCGCCGCAACAGTGGATATAATGTAAAATTATACAAAATAATAAAGGCAACACCGCACAATTCCCGCCTTGCGGCTTAAGCACCGCTCCGGCAG
>OLZQ01000779.1_pt1 | contig 15054 bp, 18 predicted proteins | sample 1644511 | NCBI WGS metagenome assembly OLZQ01 (sample SAMEA103958132, study PRJEB25191) | human gut metagenome | biome: human-associated habitat [ENVO:00009003]; feature: intestine environment [ENVO:2100002]; material: feces | place: Germany | collected 2013/2015 | reverse complement strand
TCCTGGTTCCTTCCGGTCTGCCTTTGCTGGGTATGCTGTTCTTCGGTAACCTGTTGAAAGAAAGTGGTGTAACCCGCCGTTTGGCTAATACTGCCAGTGGTCCGTTGATTGATACAATCACTATCCTGTTGGGTCTGACAGTAGGTGCTTCTACACAAGCATCCGAATTCCTGACGCTTGACTCTATCAAGATCTTTGCCCTCGGTGCATTGTCATTTGTTATTGCAACGGCATCCGGTGTCATCTTCGTTAAGATCTTCAATATCTTCCTGAAGAAGGGTAATAAGATCAATCCGTTGATCGGTAATGCAGGTGTTTCTGCTGTTCCCGACTCTGCACGTATCTCGCAAGTGATTGGTTTGGAATATGATTCGACCAACTATTTGCTGATGCACGCTATGGGTCCGAACGTTGCCGGAGTGATCGGTTCAGCTGTTGCTGCCGGTATTCTGCTTGGATTCTTGATGTAAGAAACATTATATAATAGATAAGAACACCCGTGTTACATTCAGTTGTGACACGGGTGTTCTTTATTACAGCCATAGTGTTATCTTCTCTCCGTTCTGAAACGATTAAACGTCATAAAAAAGGCTGCTACCAGTGTTCAAACCGGAGCAGCCTCTTTCTTTTATTTATGGAATAATCCGGAGATTATTACTGTGCCAATTTGTTGTCAGAACCGAGCACGTTAAGGATTTTGTGCTTGTACAGTTTTTCCATATTGTCACGAGCCGGACCAAGATATTTACGCGGGTCGAATTCAGCCGGTTTTTCAGCGAATACCTTACGTACAGCAGCAGTCATAGCCAGACGAGAGTCAGAGTCGATGTTGATTTTGCAAACAGCAGACTTAGCAGCTTTACGCAATTCTTCTTCCGGAATGCCGATAGCAGCTTTCAGTGCACCACCATATTTGTTGATAGTTTCCACTTCTTCTTCCGGAACTGAAGATGATCCGTGAAGAACGATAGGGAATCCCGGAAGTTTTTCCATTACAGCGTCCAATACTTCGAAAGCCAATGGAGGAGGAACCATACGGCCAGTCTTCGGGTCGATGTGGCATTGTTCCGGAGTAAATTTGTAAGCACCGTGAGAAGTACCGATTGAGATAGCCAAAGAGTCGCAACCAGTGCGAGTAGCGAAGTCGATTACTTCTTCACGGTCAGTATATGTGTGATGGTCGGAAGAAACTTCATCTTCTACACCAGCCAATACGCCAAGTTCACCTTCTACAGTTACGTCAAACTGGTGAGCGTATTCAACAACTTTCTTAGTCAATGCTACGTTTTCTTCGTAAGGAAGGTGAGAACCATCGATCATTACTGAAGAGAAACCAGAATCGATACAAGATTTGCAAGTTTCGAAATCTGCACCATGGTCAAGGTGTAAAGCGATTGGAAGACCAGTGTCTTCAATAGCAGCCTGTACAAGATGTACAAGGTATTGATGTTTAGCATATTTTCTAGCACCAGCGGAGCACTGAAGAATTAAAGGAGCGTTTAATTCTTTAGCAGCTTCAGTGATACCCTGAACGATTTCCATATTATTTACGTTGAATGCACCAATAGCATAATGGCCTTCATACGCTTTTTTAAACATTTCTTTTGTTGTTACTAATGGCATTAAAAAAACCTCCATAGACAAAATTTAAATTTCAAGACTATTATAGCATAAAATTTGTTTATTTGTATATCAAAATCTGAAAATTATTTAATTCAGACAATTCTTGTAATCTATAAATATTTTTTATAATAAATTATAGTTAAATCCGTTATGATATAATTTTAAAATAAATATAATTTTTATTTGAGTAGGTGAGCATATGAATATTGAAAAATTGTCTATAAAACAGATAAAAGATTTAATGGTTAAAGAGTGTAATGAAGAATTATTGACAGCGATAAAAAATGATGCCCGTAAAGGTGTACAAAGTATATATAAAAGTTATCAACGAGAAATGAAAGAACGTCAGCGAGTGGCTAATTTATATACTTTTGAAAATGAATGTAGAGCTAATGGTTATAAATTAATAGCTGGCGTAGATGAAGTGGGTAGAGGACCACTCGCAGGACCTGTAGTAGTAGCTAGTGTTATTTTGCCGGAGAATTTTTTTATTGAAAAAATAAATGATTCTAAGAAATTATCAGAGGCAACACGTGAAAAAATTTATGATATCATCATGGAAAATGCGATAGCTGTAAATAGAGCGATTATCGATGAAAAAACTATAGATAGAGTAAATATTTATCAAGCTGCAATGAATGGTATGTATGAGGCTATTTATGGATTAAACCCTAAGCCTGATGCAGTATTAATTGATGCTATGCCTTTAGAAAGTTTGGATATATATCATCAATCAATAATTAAAGGTGATGCAAAATCTGCTTCGATTGCAGCAGCTTCCATTGTCGCTAAAGTGGAAAGAGATAGAATGATGAATGAATTTGATAAGATTTATCCACAATATGGCTTTGCTAAAAATAAAGGGTATGGAACAAGTGAACATTTAGAAGCTTTAAGAAAGTATGGGCCATGTGAAATTCATCGAAAATCATTTGAGCCAATAAAATCAATGGTGATGCAGAAATAAGGTATTTGTATGAAAAATAGGGGCTTATGGGGAGAAAATAAGGCTGTAGAGTTTTTAAAGGCAAAAAATTATACAATATTGGCGAGAAATTATCATAGTAGATTTGGTGAAATAGATATTATAGCAAGAAAGCAAAATACGATTATTTTTGTTGAAGTAAAGACTAGAAAAAATACTGCATTTGGATTTCCTGCTGAATTTGTGGATTATCAAAAACAACAAAAAATTATGAAAACAGCTCAATTATATATAAATGATAATTTTAATGCAGAATTTGATTATAGATTTGATATAATAGAGGTATTTCACTATGATGATAATAAGGTGAATTTTAATCATTTGAAAGGAGCGTTTGAGCTTTGAAAACAAAGGATTTTGAGCGAAAAAGACGTATTATTGTTGGTGTATCAGGGGCAAGTGGTGCGATTTATGCTTATAGATTGATACAAGTCCTTGCTGATAGTGGAATTGAAGTACATTTTGTGGCTTCAAAAGCAGGGCTTGAAGTATTAGAGTATGAATGTGGTTTAACTATGGTTCAATTGACACAAATGGTTCATAAGATTTATGATGTAAATCGAATTGATAGTGCAATAGCAAGTGGTTCTTTTCCTTGTGAATCAATGGTTATTGTACCTTGTTCCATGAAGACTTTAGGGTCTTTAGCAAATGGCATTGCTGGAAACTTACTAACTAGAGCAGCTGACGTAACTTTAAAAGAAGGTCGTAAGCTCGTTTTAGTAACAAGAGAAACACCAGTACATGCTATTCATTTAGAAAATATGTTGAAATTATCACATGCAGGTGCAAGGATAGTGCCAGCATGTCCAGGTTTTTATCATCGACCACAAACTATTGAAGAATTAGTTGATATGTTGGTAGGTAAAATATGTGATACTTTAAATGTAGATAATGATTTATTTGAACGTTGGACAGGACCAAGTGAAGTTTAAATTTTATTTGGGATAATTTATTAATAACAAATTGCATATAAAGGATATTGATAAATCACCCCAAAATATTATGGGGTGATTTTATGTTTGCAAAAACTTATGGGGCAACAACACTAGGTATAGATGGTGTACTCATAGAAGTTGAAGCTGATGTAGCAAATGGATTGCCAAAATTTGAAATAGTAGGTTTAGCAGATGTTGCAGTAAAAGAAGCTAAAGAAAGAGTTCGACCTGCTATTAGAAATACAAATGTCAATTTAGTGCCTAAGAAAGTAACGATAAATTTAGCTCCTGCCGATTTGCGCAAAAATGGTTCATCTTTAGATTTGCCGATAGCTATAGCACTTTTGGAAGCATATGGATTTTTACCTAAGGATTGTTGTAGTGATAGTTTATTAGCTGCTGAATTATCTTTAGATGGTCAAGTAAAAACAATAACAGGAATTTTGTCCATGGCTATTTTATGTAAAGAGCTTAAGTTTAAAAAATTTTTTGTAGCTAAAGGTAATGAACAAGAGGCTTTGTTAGTAGAAGGTATTGAAGTATATGCTATAGCTACATTGTCAGAGCTAATAGATTTTTTACAAGGAAAGATAAAGTTAAAACCAGCAAAAAGACAAAAGAGATTATCTCAAGATATGCAATTCAAAGAGGATTTTGCTGATGTGCAAGGGCAATTTTTAGCGAAAAAAGCTTTGGAAATAGCGGCAGCAGGTGGTCATAATGTATTGATGGTGGGAGCACCAGGAACAGGGAAGACAATGCTTGCCAAGCGTTTAGCAACAATTTTACCGCAAATGACATATCAAGAGGCTTTAGAGGTAACTAAGATTTATAGTATCGCTGGATTGTTATCAAGAGATAGTGGATTGGTAACGAAAAGACCTTTTCGCAGTCCACATCATACAATTTCTAGTGCTGGTATCATCGGTGGCGGTACTATACCAAAACCAGGAGAAGTAACTTTAAGTCATAATGGTGTTTTATTTTTAGATGAATTGCCAGAATTTAGCAAAGCTAGTTTAGAAGCGTTAAGACAACCCTTAGAAGATGGAGAAGTCATGATAACAAGGGTAAATGCTTCTTTAAAATTTCCTTCACGAATGATATTAGTGGCTTCAATGAACCCTTGCCCTTGTGGTTATAAATATGATAATACACGCAATTGTACTTGTAGTGATTATGAAATAAAACGCTATACAAAGAAAATATCAGGGCCACTGCTTGATAGAATTGATATACAAATTCAAGTGCCACGAGTGGAATATAAAGACTTTGTAACAGATAAAAAAGCAGAGTCTTCAGAGCAGATACGTCAACGTGTTGAACAAGCAAGGCGGATACAATTAAAAAGATTTGCTCAAGCCAAAATAGTTTGTAATGCTCAAATGTCACATGCTATGATAAAATCATATTGTAAATTAACAGCTAAGGCACAAGATATGTTAGGTCTTGTTTTTGAACAGATGAGATTGAGTGCTAGAGCTTACGATAGGATTATTAAAGTGGCGCAGACTATAGCTGATTTAGATAATAGTGAATATATAGAAGATAAACATATAGCAGAAGCCGTTCAATATCGTAATAACTTTAATTTACAAGAAAAAATTTAAAATTAAAGTAAAGGAAGCGAAATTATGGTATTTACAGGAAAAACAAAAAATTTGGGAGTAATCGGTTATCCTATAAAACATTCATTATCACCAGTTATTCAAAATACAGCTATACAAGAAGCAGGTATTGATTATGCATATATTGCTATGTCGATAGCTCCAGAGGATTTAGAAAAAGCAGTAATAGGGTTAAAAGCATTAAATTTTACTGGATTTAATGTAACTATTCCGCATAAAGTAAATATTATGCAGTATTTAGATGAAATAGATGAGATGGCAAAATTAATAGGAGCTGTAAATACTGTACATATAAAAGATGGTAAATTATATGGATATAATACAGATGCTATTGGTTTTATCAATCCATTACTAAAGGAAAATGTGGAAATAAAAGATAAAACAGCTGTGATTTTAGGAGCTGGTGGAGCTTGTAGAGCAGTTGTTTGTGGCTTGATTAAACAAGGGATAAAAAATATTATTTTAGCAGTTAGAAATCCAGTAAAAGCACAATTATTAGCAAATGATTTTAATGATTTAGTTGATATAAAAGTGTGCGATTGGCATAGTGAAGAATTTAAACAATATTTAGCTCAAGCTGATTTATTAGTAAATACTACTCCTTTAGGAATGGAAGGAAATATCGATAGTAAACCACCTGTTGATTGGGAAAGTGTAAAAAAATCTGCGTTTGTTTATGATATTGTATATATCCCTGCTGAAACAAAATTTTTACAAGAAGCCAAAGAATATGGGCATAAAATATTAAATGGCGAAAGAATGTTAGCTGAACAAGGAGCAGCAGCACTTCATTTATGGACTGATAAAGATATAAATGTGGATATCATGGTGAAAACGTTACATGATTATTTGAATAAAAATAAATAAAGGTTTGTTTAGACCGCTATGAACATAGATGTATGGGTGAGATTGAGATGAGGCCTGTACATCTATTTTTATTTTAGAAACGAAGATGAAGTAAATGGAAATAGAAAAGGATTTAGAGCAATTATCATTAAAAATAATGAGAAATTTGCAATTACAGGGCAAACATAATATATTGCAAGGTTATCGTAATAAATCACCTGTAGCTGATTTTATAGATTGTTTGCTAGAAAATGCTTATAAACTGCAAGCTAGTGATATTCATTTAGAGCCACAGGAAAAATATTTGCAAATTCGCTATAGAATAGATGGAAAATTGATATTGATTTATAAAGTTTCAAATAAAATCAGTAATTTTTTGATATCGTATTTGAAATTAATAAGCAATTTAGATATAGCAGAAAAGCGCTTGCCACAAGATGGAAAATTTATTTTTCCTGCTCAAAATATAGATATCAGGATATCTACTATACCTGTACTTTTTGGCGAAAAAGTGGTTTTGCGACTATTGGGGAATAAAGAAAATCTGTTGAATTTAAATCAAATGGGATTTTCTAAAATGAATTTAAAATATTTTAAAGATATGATAAGTGCATCAAGTGGTCTTATTGTGATAACAGGCCCTGTAAATTCTGGAAAATCTACTTTACTTTATGCTAGTTTAAATTATTTAAATAGATTAGATACTAATATTATTACAATTGAAGATCCTGTAGAGTTAAATCTAGAAGGTATAAATCAAATGCAGGTAAATCAAAAAGCAGGCATGGATTATGCGGTGGCATTGAGAGCTTCACTTAGACAAGACCCTGATATTGTAATGATAGGAGAAATAAGAGATGAAATGGTAGCTAAGCAAGCGATAACTACGGCATTGACGGGTCATTTAGTATTAACTACTTTGCATACTAAAAATGCTTTGGGTGTACCAGCTAGATTAATAGATTTAGGAGTCAGTCCTGTGATGCTTAGCATTGCTTTATTAGGTATGACCTCACAGCGATTAGTGAGAAAGATTTGCCCTAAATGTAAAGTTAGTTATAAACCAAGTGAAAATTCTTTAGAGGCATTTTTTTTAGGAAAAGATTTTTATTTAGGTATGGATTTATATAAGGGAGAGGGGTGTAAATATTGTAATTATACAGGTTTTTTAGGTCAAATAGCTCTGCAAGAGATTTTAAGACCTACAGAAAAAATGAGATATTTAATCAGTAGAGATGATGTTGATGTGAATTTAAAACGAGAGGCGAGATTAACAGATTTTAAATCTTTATTAGATGATGGAAAGATGAAAGTTTTACAGGGCATAACTACAGCGCAAGAAGTATGGAAAACTTTAAATGGAGTATATCAAATAGATGAAGTTTCTAGAAATTTTACAAAAAGCGATAGCGTGTAAGTGGTCAGATATTCATTTAACTACTGATAAAAATATATATTATCGCCAAAATAATAGGTTAAATATTTGGGAAGATGAATTTTTTACAAGAGAAGATTTTAAGGAAGTGATAGAAAATACATTAAATGAAACACAGAAAATGCTATTTAGGCAAAATAAAGTGATAGATTATGCTTATGAATTTAATAATAGAAGATTTAGGATAAATATCTATATGATTTATAAAGGCTATGGTATGGCTATTAGATTGATAAATGATAATGTAAAGCCTATAGAGAATTTTTATCAGCAAAAAGTCTTGCGAGATATTTTGCATAATGATAATGGTTTAATACTGATTTGTGGTGCTACAGGAACAGGAAAATCAACAACTTTAGCTTCTATGATAGAGTATATAAATCAAAATAAATCTAAGCATATCATAACTTTAGAAGAGCCTATAGAATATGTATTTACTAATAAGAAATCATTAATTCATCAAAGAGAATACCATGTAGATTTTGAAAATTTCAGTGAAGCTATAAAGATGGCAATGCGACAAGACCCAGATGTGATAATGGTAGGAGAAATAAGAGACACAGAAACGATGAAAGCTTGTTTAAATGCTGCTGAAACAGGTCATCTAGTTTTAGGAACATTACATGCTTCTTCGGTGATAGAAGCGATAATACGCATGGAAAGTTTTTTTAATCAAGAACAGATAGAAGCTATTAGTATGCAGATTGCAAGTTCGTTAAACAGTATTATCATTCAAAAATTAATTCCGACAATAGATGAAAATTTAGTTTGTTGTATGGATATTTTATTGGCAAGTACAGCAGTCAAAAATTTAATCAGTAAAAATCAATTATCACAGTTGATTTCGCAGATGCAATTAAATAGACAAAATGGTATGCAGTTTATACAAGATGATATAGAAAAATTAGTTAAAGCTAAATTAATAGATGAAAAAATAGCAAAGAAGTATATAGGTTAAGATGATGACTAAATTTTTTTATATAGCAAGAGATTATCAACAAGGCAATTTAATAAAGGGCTCTTTAGTAGCAAATAATAAATTGGAGGTGATTGATTATTTAAGACGAGAACAATATTTGATAATAGCTATACACAATAACGATATCTATAGTATAAAAGAATATATAAAAAGCATAGGGAAAGATGAGAAGATTACTAATAAACAAGTGATTTTACTTTGCCAGCAATTATCAATTATTTTAGAGTCAGGAATAGATATTATAGAGGCTTTAAAAATAGTTAAGAATAACTTACGTGATAAAAATATAAAAAATTTTATAGAAAAAACAATTATAGGTTTAAATGAAGGTGAAAATTTATCTGCTATTTGGCAACAAAATTTTAATTTACCTGCGTATTTAATAAGTTCAATAAATATAGCAGAACATACAGGTCTATTAGCAGAAGCTTTGAAAGACACAGGAGTTTTTTTAGCCAAAGAATATGAATTAAAACAAAAATTAAGGCAAATATGTATTTATCCAGTTTTTTTATTGTGCGTTTTAGCAATAGTAATTATGTTGATGATTTTTTTAGTCATTCCAGCATTTGCAGATATTTTTCAACGTATGCATATTGATTTACCTTATTTAACAGCAACTATTTTATCTATAGGTTTAAATATAAAGGCTCATTTTATAAAATTATGCGTATCGTTATTGATAATTTTTATAGCTATTATTTTGGTAGGGCAAAAAGATAAATTAAGATTAATTTTTTTGCAGTATATATTAAAAGTGCCTGTATTTGGTGATTTCTTGCGAAAGTTTTATTTAGTAAATATAGTTAATCAGCTAATTTTTTTATTGGGAAGTGGTATTAGTATAGATGAAGCTTTAAATATTATGTTAAATAGCAATCACAATATATTAGTACAAGATAATTTAAAAACGGTGCAAAATTTAGTAAAGCAAGGTTTTTCATTAGCTGATGCTTTTGCTAAAGTTTCGTTGAGCGTAAATATTTTACAAGAATTCATAGATATTGGCGAAAAAACAGGTATGTTAAAAGATATATTGTCTTATTTAATTAGTTTTTGGGAAAAAGAATTAGATAATACAATAAAGATATGCTTGCAACTATTAGAGCCGATATTGATGATAAGTGTGGGCTTTATTGTGGGAGTATTTATTATAGCTATTATTATGCCTTTATTTGATTTGGTAAATAATATTGGTTTATAAATTTTTAGTTATTATGAGAAAGAATGATAAAAATGATGAATAAATTTGAACAATTAAAACTAAGTGAAGATGGTTTTACTTTGATTGAAATGATGATTGTTGTAGCAATTATTGCTATTTTGACAGCAATAGCCCTACCGAAATTTAATGAATCTTTAGCAATGGCAAATACATCTAGAGTACAAGCTGATTTACAATCTTTAGATACAGCAATAGCAATGTATAAAGTTCAAAATAATAGAGCACCACAAGATATAAGTGATTTAGATGAATATATTGATGTAGAAAATATAAAGGCACCTACTGGAGATGTATATGTAAATGGCGTTTTGACTTCTAATGAAACGGGAGAAAATTATAGTCTAAATTCGGATAAAACAAATGCTACTTTCAAGGGAAAAACTAGAATGGAATTTGGTAAAAATACTAGTGAATAATATTCATAATTAGAGATAAATAATAAAGAGATAAGTAATAAAATGGAAGTAAGTTTTATTTATGATTTGATTGTTTGTATGTATTTAGGCAAAATTGCTTGGGTAGATTTTAAGACTTTGAAAATAAAAAATAAGAGTTTATTATATCTAGGGTTAATTTTAGTTGCTCGATTAATGATTTTTAACATAGATTTAGAAAAAGTAATCTATGCATTATTAATCAATTTAATTATCTTTGGTGTGATATATTTTTACCCTAAGCAATTAATGGGTGCAGGAGATTTGAAATTAGCTTTAGTTTTAGCTTTATGGTGTAATTATCCTCAATGTATAGTGGCGATATATGTAAGTTTTATTTTTGGCGGAATAGTGGCTATTTATTTTTATTTAAGGAACATAAATAAAGTGAGTAAAAAAGAAAAGATATCTTTTGCACCGATGCTTATTTTAGGAAATATTATAGCTTTTTTTGAAGCTGATGATATTTTAAATTTGTGGCTTAGTTTTATAGGTTAATTGCAAATGTGGTATGTAGAATTAATTATAATGACAGGGATTATAGCATTGTTTACACAGAGTGTGATATTTGTTGATTTTGCCAGTGAAGAACAGAAGGTCAATAATGAAGCAATTAATTTAGTCAGTATATTGATGAATGTGCAGGAGCGTTCAAGAAATTACCATTATATGAAAGATAGTGATTTTAGACCAATTTGCTTTATTTATAGAGATAAATATACAGTTAAATTAAATGAAGATGCAGTAGAAGAAGTATATTACTTGCCTGATGATATAAAAATAGATTTTGATGATAATGCTAATTTTTATGTTTTTCGCCAAAATAGTTTATACAACAGTTGGCCAAATAAAACGATAAAAATTTATAGTGGAAATACAGCAAAATATATTGTGATAAATCGTGTGGGTAGAATACGTATAATAAATTCTTATGAGGACTCATCATGAATATGTGGCAAAATTTAAATAAAGATGAAAATGGATTTTTGCATATAGAATTATTGATTTTGATGGCTATATTATCTAGTGTAGCAATGATATATATTTGTATGGGAATATTGAGAAATCAACAGTTAAATAATGGTTATAGAATGACAGCGATATATTTAGCACAAGGATATTTAAATTTCATGGAAGAACAAAAAGCAAATATTATTCCCAATCAAATAGAATGTAATGGTATGAAGTATATGATAAAACAAAAAGAAATTTTTCAAGATGATATAGATGAAATCAGTATTGAAATAAGCTGGCGTTATCATGATCAAGAAGAGATGGAATATCAAGAAAGAGAAATTAAAAGAGAAGCTATTAAATGAACAACAAGGCTTTATTGTAGGTAATGCATTGATAATTTTACCGTTAATTTTTAGTTTAATAATCGCTATTTTAGTCATAGTGCAAGCCATTAGCAGTAGTATCTTTAACTATATTGACAATTGGATATTGCAAGAACAGACGAAAAATATTTTGGAGAATATGGCAACAGAAATCACTTATGCTGATGAAATCATAGACCAGATAGATTTTGCTCATAAAGAAACATTGATTATTGCGACAAAAAGAAGGGCAACGGCTAATTCTGATGATATGGAAAAATATATCGGTTTTCGCAAAGAAGGAGCGATTATTTATCGTTGTGAAATATCCAAATTGAATAATGATATATATACTATTCGAGCTAAACAGCCATTAAATAGCGAAAATTATTTTGGTAATGATAATATAAGTTACAGTTGTCGTAAAATTGATGATAATTTGTATCAATTAGATGTAATTGGTAAAACTTATAGAACTAATAAAGAATTTAAACTCATTACAGTGGTTTTACAGCGAAATGCAAAAACAATGGATAATGTAGAGCCTTAATCAAAGAAAAATGAGGGTTTAATCATGGACAAAGAAGAGGGTATGATAAGTATTTCTATGCTGATTGTTTTGAGTTTAATGGCTGTTTTTTCTTTGTATATTTATAGATTAAGTCTTACAGAAAATGATAGTTTAGAAATATTAAAAATGAATATGCAGACTAAAAATTATACAATAAGTGAGAGTTTAAATTTAATTGATATATATAAATATGATAAAGAAAAATGGCAAGATGATTGCATGAAGGCACAAGGTAAAGATGATTTTGATGAGGCTATTGTAGTAGATGAAAAGACAGTAACAGATAAACAGATGAAAAAATCTGTAAAGATAAAAGCATATTTAATGCAGATATATAATCAGGATATATATAAATTAATTGTAGAAAGTAGTTTAGAAGATATTACAAATCAAAATTGTATTTATTTACAAAAGAAAGATGATGATTGCATTGTACAGCGTTGGGAACGTTAAAAGAGAGTTAAAGAAAATAGGAAGAAAATTATATATAAGAGATTTTGCTAAGTTTATATTTGCTTATATAGAAGAAGATAAACTTTCTTTGATGACAGTGCAGAAAATAACTGATGATAGATGGCAAATCATTCATTTTTATGCGGAAAAAATTCAGAAAAATAACGAAGATATTAATTTTTATCAAGAGATTTTATATAGATTTTATAAGGAACAAGAACGAGAAAATATAAAATATTTAGTGATAAACTTTGCCAAGCAAAAACAGCAGATTTTGCATTATAGTTTTCCTCGTATGCCTTTGTCGGAAATAAAAAAAGCCCTGTATTGGGAATTACAGGAAGATATAAAGTTAGAAGAGTATTATTATACATATACATTAGAAGATGAAAAAGAAAATTATAATTTAAAAGTGAATTTAATTGGTAAGACTTTAGTGGATTTATGGCAACAATTGGCAAAAGAACAAAATCTTAATTTGTATAGTGTATTTTGTCAAAATGATGTAAAAATAGATATGATAGCAGAAGATGAATATATAAAAAGATATAGAGTGGAAAAACAAAGTGATATTTTTAATTGTGAGCTACAAATAGATAGAGAGTTATTGGCGGAAATAGAAGATTTTGATGTGATAAGTAAAATTTTAGTATGTTTTTTACAGCAACAATATCAAGAATTTTTGCCTAAAAGACAACAGTTGAGTTATTTAAATTGGCAAAATATATATTTATTGTTGATAACTATTTTATTATCTTGTAGTTGTTGTTTAGGTGGTTATGCAATTACAAAATATTATCAAGCAGAAAGACAGGAACAAAATATAAAAGAAGAAATAGCTTTAGTACAAAATGATATAGATGATATAGAGCAGTTAAAACAACAAGAAGCTTTAATTAAAGATAAACAAAAATTAGTACAGAATTTAGAAGAAAAATCAGTGAATATATATGCTATTTTAATTAATTTAGGTGCAAATACAATAGATGATGTAGCTTTAACTGATTTGAAGATAAAAGATGGAGAAATTTTTCTAAAGGGACGAGCGAAAAATTATCAAAATATAGCTGTATATAAAGAGATATTATCGGAAATAAGATTTTTCCAAACGAGTGAAATTGGAGAGATAAAGATTAATACGGAAGATAATTTATTGGATTTTACGATGAAGATAGTGATGAGGTAAAATGAAATATAAAGATTATAAACATTTAATTATTTGCATAAGTATCATTAGTCTATGGATAATGATACTATTTTTTTTAGGAAATATAGTGAGTTCTAAAATAGATATATTCAATACTGAAAGAAATCAACAACAAGAAGAATTGATAAGTTATTATGATTTTATGGCAAAAAATAAAAATACGAATGCTAAGCAGAGCAGAAATGCTCTGCTTCATTTATATTTAAAAATAAATACTAATTATAGATTTATAATTAAATAAGGTAGGTGGATTTTAAGTGTCAGAAAAATTAATGGTAGGTGGACAAGCTGTAATTGAAGGTGTAATGATGCGTGGCCCTAAAAAAGTGGCAACAGCAGTAAGAGAACCTTCTGGCGTAATTACAGTTGATGTAAAACCAATAAATTCTCTAGCAGAAAAATATCCTATATTTAAAAAGCCATTTTTCCGTGGCATATTATCCTTAGGTGAGTCATTAGTTATGGGGCTTAAATCCTTAACTTATTCAGCACAGATGGCAGGAGAGGAAGAAGCAGATAAGCTTACAAATAAAGATATTGCAATTACTATGGCTATATCTTTATGTGCAGCTATTTTATTATTTGTAGTAATTCCTACAGCTTCTGTTAATTTGATTACTACAGATAGTCATGTGGTTATGAATTTATGGGAAGGATTAGTCCGCATGATTGTTTTCTTCTTATATATATATGGTATATCGAGAGCTAAAGATATTCAAAGAGTATTTCAATATCATGGCGCTGAACATAAAACAATTCATGCTTATGAAGCTGGCGTTGAATTGATACCAGAAAATGTACAGAAATTTTCTCGATTACATCCACGTTGTGGTACATCATTTTTATTGATAGTAATGATTGTCAGTATTTTTATGTTTTCTTTCTTAGGTTGGCCAAGCCTTTGGGAACGTATTATCTCTAGGGTTTTATTATTACCAGTAGTAGCAGGTATATCTTATGAATTAATTCGTTTTGCTGGTCGTTCTAAAAATAAAATAGTACATGCTATTTCTTTGCCAGGTTTATGGTTACAGTATTTAACAACTAGAGAACCTGACGATTCAATGATAGAAGTTGCTGTAAAATCTCTAAAGGCTGCTATTGAAGTAGAAGAAACAGTAAAAGTAGAAACTAAAAATGATGATACTATAGATAAACAAGATTTAAATGATTTGAAAGTAAATGCTAGTATTTGATATAGTATTTTATTATAGAAATAAATAAATGTGTAAATTAAAATTAGCGGAAGGTTTTTATTAGCCTACCGCTAATCTTTTAGTTGAATAAAATTAATGAGGTGGAAAGGCATTGTTAGATAAGTTACAAGCAGTTGAAGATAAGTATTTAGAATTGGAATCTTTGATTAGTGACCCAGATATTATTGCAGATATGCCACCTTAGAGATCGGAAG
>OLZQ01000776.1_pt1 | contig 15083 bp, 16 predicted proteins | sample 1644511 | NCBI WGS metagenome assembly OLZQ01 (sample SAMEA103958132, study PRJEB25191) | human gut metagenome | biome: human-associated habitat [ENVO:00009003]; feature: intestine environment [ENVO:2100002]; material: feces | place: Germany | collected 2013/2015 | reverse complement strand
AAAAAGCCTGTGCGATGAGCTGGTGAACGATATGCATAACGGCATTTATGAAGCGATGGAAGCGAGCGAGGAGATTGACGGTTACTGCACGGATGAGGAACTATGTACACTGACCGATGATGACCTGTACAGAATGTGCTGCTGAAATAAAATTCAAACAATAAAAAACAGAAATGACATGAAAAAGAGAAGCAACTTTACACCGATGAAAAGATTCCATGAGATTCTTGACAATTATGGTCTGAAACTGATGGAGGTGGGAACCAACCACCTGAGAGTATTTTTTGGCAACCGGAAATTGTTCGACTACTATCCGCTGAGAATGAAACTGTTTGATTACCGGCAGTGGCAGCAACTGACCTATCCGTCGGTCATGGACGGTACGGACAAATGGGAAACGGAACTGGAAGGAATCATCAACAGCCTTATGGTATCACCGCAATAAACATTGACATTATGCACAAGAAAAACAGACAGACGCTCGTTTGGGATAACATTCCTGAATGGGCGATTTTCGCATTGGAGTACGGCATCGAGGAAGAATTGTTCCTGCCGAACGAGGATTTGGAAATGATAAGCCGGTTCATCGGCGAGAATTTCCCGAACGGCTACACGATGAGTGTGGATTGGGAATCATGCACGGAGTTCAACCCACGTCCGGCATTCGGGAAACCGTGCAAGACTCACAAGGTGACTTTTGTAACAAACTAAAACTACCTGCTATGAGAAAGATAACATTAAGCGAATACAATTCCATCCCGAAGGATTACCGAGGGATCTGGACCGTGGAGCGTTGGGACTTGCCGAATTGGGCGGAAATACGCGAAAAACACATGGGAAAGCGCACCATGATGGTATATGACAAGGGAACATGCCTGCTGGTGGAAGGACTCGGATTTGAAATCGTGGATGATAGTATCTGGAAAAAGGCGGATGAAGTCAAGAAGGAAATAGGTAGCCATTTCCTGAAATTCTACTGTGAGCAGGGACGTGAACCTCATTATGCGGACTGCACTATCCGGTGGTGCGACACGCTGGAAACGGAAGAAGTGAGGATTGCGCTGGCGATGGATTCCGACAACGAAAAGGACGATGAGATATTCTTCTACTGCGACAGCTTGGAAAATTTAAAATCACTGGCGGATAAAGGTAAGGAGGATTTCATCATAGCCGGATGCATTGGTTTCGGGATATACGAAGAATTGTTACAAACAACTTAAAAACATCAGACATGAAAATCAAATGTCAGGAACACTACGAGAATACCGTCAAGTATGCGAAAAGCATCGGTGATGAAACGTTGAGCAAATGTATTGAACGGCTCAAGCAATGGGAGGTCAACTCCAATGGCAGGTATGAAATCGAACTGTACACCGATTTCGCACCATATTCATTCGGTTTCGCTGAAGTGGCGAAAGACGGGACAAGGGGCGTTGTGGAGGGCTTCTCTATCACGGCAAGCCGGATCGGTCATTTGCTGTAATGATTGGTGGACCGTTTCACGGCTGGAGCATACACACTTGAAAAATCGTTTCGCAGTTTGTGTTGAGCGAAAAAAGCGCAGAAGTACTCAAAATCTGATTACCTTTTACACTTTCTTCGCTCATATTTTATTTCCGTCTGCTCATTCTGAAATCTCCAAAATCAGAAAGCTAAAATCTGTATTTGACGGATTAAAAATCAATTCTCGCAGGTTTTCCGCAAAAATCAAAGATTAAATCGTTATATGGCAAATTTAGATACCGGCAATATTTCTTTTTCAGGTGTTACTTTTATTGATATGCTATTTTTGCAATCTGTCTATTAATTGAGAGCGAACAAGGTCGTACCCCAACTGAGGATTGAACTCCCTCTCCGGACGGATAAGATTTTGTGTATCTCCTAAGAACTCAGAGTCAGACATCTTCTCTTCCATATTATTAATGAACTGTTTGTATGTCGGTGGTTGTTGAACAACAAAAGACATATAACGGTGGTAACAACGCATAATTTCTTCGACATCAACTGATGCTTCAGACAAAGCGACATACAAGTCAAAAAGGTCTCGCCCCTTTTTCCTTTGGTACAAGGCTCTCAGTTTTGTTCCCAACAGTTCATTTAAACGATATGTTGTTACTCCGCACTTGCCTGAGAACCAACTATTTTCCATTTCAAATGGTATTTTGACTAATCCAAGTTCATTAAAATGCTCAAAACAGTTTATCTCGATTTTTAAGCGTAGAGGAATTGTGGGAGGTATTTCCGATTCCATACGAAACAACATCGTGTTATTATATCGTTTTTGTTTTGTTACTCTATCCGGCAAAAAATCCAAAACTTCCCCAAGTCTGAACATTATTGGCTTTATCGGTCCGGGAGTAATTTGAACTAAGTCAATATCTTCACTATATCTGGGCTGTGGCGTCAGATATAGTTTATGGAGTGCAGTTCCTCCCCTGAATGCTAATTGTGAAGCAAGAAACTCATCGCTAAAAATAGCGACTAACGCACGTGATATAATGAGGTCTTGCTCTACTTGTGCGTTGTCATTCCATGGAACTATCTTATTCCATTGAGTGATGGCTGTTCTGTTTATCATATTTCGTCAGTTTCTATTATCGTATTTACAAAAATTTTCCAACGGTTATTCCTTTCCGCGCAATCTTTTGGTTTATTTATAGTTAGAGGAATATATTTGAAACGCTTTACATATGAAGTCAATTCCATATATAGCGTATCTGCAATTTCTGCTGCATTTAGAACTTCATCCAGTATATATCCCAGTCGTTGTATAGTTGCGATTGATGTATAACCAAACAACTTATTGGAAGCACCACGAAAATCTAATTTTTCTGTAAGTTCTTCCAATATAGTAGATGCTCTTGAAAGTCCACCTATATATTGCTCATATTGTACAATGTCAAGAGCTGTCAATTCTGCATTCGAATAATATATCACTCCTGTTTCAGAATTTTTTGATAACAAAAAATCTGTTGGAATTTCCTTGCGGTATACCCAAACAAGTGTATTGTTCTTTGATTGCGAAACAGAAGACTTTGGAAATACCGACATTACAGAAAATTTCTGTGGACGTTGATGAGCTGCACCATGAATTTCTGCCGCATTTAAGAGACTAATATAATAAGGCTTGTTTAGATACGACATCAACTGATCTATGTAATATATCGGTGGTACCATTCTTTTGGCAGCATAATGAGGAGGAATAATAACGTAGAAACCTTTATAGACCGGATATATTATACCTTGTGATGATATACGGAACAAATCATTTTTAATGACCTGCTCTGAATAATGTGGCAATGCCAACCTAATTTCTTCAACCGAAAAAGTTGGAAATCCACTTATCTCTCTATCTCTAATCCATTCACGTATTGTCATAATGCGTAATTTTAGTGCAAAGGTACTCAAAAAATGATTACCATTGCACTAAAAAGATGCGCATTTTCGTTCAAAGGGTAATTTTTCCATATTCTTCCATAAACTACCATCCTAAGTCACGCTTCACTCACTAAGTCCCTCTGAGAAGGTAACTCGGAGGACGATACCTTTCACGTTCAGGCCTCCGGTTTTCGTACAAAAAATTCCCTGCGGTAATTTTTCTTCGAAAAAACGTTCCGGTATCGCCGTCCGAGTTGGGTGAAAAGGTCGGGACTTAGCAAGCGAAGCGACCTACGACGCATAGAACAAGGTCAAGACAAAACCTGACGGGAGTACTTTATAAAATTCAGACCGTCCCAATTGGAACATCTATCCTATCATAAATCCTTTTCCTTTCGGTCGCCTGTCTTATGAGAAATACAAGGAAGTAGGGACAAAAGCAGCTCGCTCTCAACTCTGCATAATATAGGTTTTCTTTTTCCCTCTTCGTCCCTTTCCCTGCTTCGGTTTCTCTCTGCCTTCCCGTACCTTGTGGCCCGCCCTTTTCCCTCTGTTTTTTCCCTTTTTCGTTTTCGTGCTGTCACCCTGCGGTGAAACGTGATGACAAATGATGTAATATGTAGTTCAACTAATTAAAAATCAATTATTTATCAAATTTTGCTATATATATTTGCGGTGACAATAGTAGTTATCAACTCTAAAAACTCAAAGTTATGGCAAAGAAAAATGTGAGGGACGAACCCCTGAAGCCGCAAGTGAGCGAGAACGAACAGATGAGTGACATCGTGTTCATCCTCGACAAGATGGAACTGATTTTACAGGCGGTGTCAAAAATCGGAAAGGACGGGAAATACAGCACCGTTCCGGCAGACAAGGAACACAGCAACTCCTTCCTGAAAATCGACCGGTACGCCAACATGTTCGAGAATTTCGTGAAAAACTTCTGGAGCCAGCTCAAAGACCCGACCCGTTTCGGCATCCTCTCCGTCAAGGCGGATACGCTGGACAGCCCGGAAGTGAAGCAGGCCATCGAAGACCTCGCCGCCGGAAAGCAGACAAAAGCCGTGGAAGACTTCCTCAAAAAATACGAAATCGTTCCACGCGACAAGGAAAACCAAAGTATCAACAATCAAAATCAAGAAGAAATGGCAAAGAAAAATGAGACACAGCAGCAGGCCACCCAAGGTGACGGCACGCAGCAACCCAAGTACCGCTACAACGAGTCCATGATCAACTGGGAGGAACTGAAGAATTTCGGACTTTCCCGTGAATACCTCATGGAGCGCGGTCTCCTTGACCAGATGCTCAGGGGCTACAAGACCAACCAGGTCGTGCCCATCAGCATGAACTTCGGCTCGGCCGTACTGAGAACGGACGCACGTCTGTCATTCCAGCAGTCCATGGCAGGCGAAGTGGTGCTCGGCATCCACGGTATCCGGCAGAAACCCGACCTTGACCGACCGTACTTCGGACACATCTTCTCCGACGAGGACAAGAAGAACCTGCTCGAAACGGGCAACATGGGGCGTGTCGTGGAACTGAAAGGACGTAACGGGGAGTATATCCCATCCTTCATCAGCATCGACAAGCTGACCAACGAGGTGGTCGCCATGAAAGCGGAGAATGCCTTCATCCCAAGGGAAATCAAGGGCGTGGAACTGACAGAGCAGGAGCAGAACGACCTGCGTGAAGGCAAGAAGGTCTATGTAGAGGGCATGATCGCCAAGTCCGGCAACGAGTTCAACGCCTTCATTCAGGTGAATGCCGAACGCAGGGGTGTCGAATTCATTTTCGAGAACGACAAGCTCTTCAACCGCCAGACACTCGGGGGCGTGGAACTGACACAGAAACAGATTGAGGACCTGAACGCCGGAAAAGCCATCTTCGTGGAGGGAATGCAGCGCAAGGACGGCGAGGTGTTCTCCTCCTACGTGAAGCTGGACGAGGCGACGGGCCGCCCGTCCTACACCCGCTACAACCCGGACTCTCCGGAAGGCGCACGCGAAATCTATATCCCCAACGAAATCAACGGGGTGAAGATTACGGCGGAGGAACAGCAGCAACTCCGTGACGGCAAGGTGATTTTCCTCAATGACATGGTGAACCGCAAGGGAGAGGAATTCTCCTCCTTCATCAAGGCCGATTTGGAAACGGGACGCCTGAGCTACTCCCGTACGCCGGACGGTTTCGAGCAGCGCGAGGATTTCAAGATTCCAACCAAGGTGTGGGACGTGGAGCTGACCAGAAAGCAGCGTGCTGACCTGCAAAGCGGAAAGGCTGTGCTGGTGGAAGGCATCAAGGGATATGACGGGAAGACCATCTCGCAGTACGTCAAGGCGAACTTCAACCAGGGACGTCTGGACTTCTACAACGAGAATCCCGACCGCAAGCGTGACGCCTCGCAGCGCAACGTGGTGGCAAACAATCAGCGACAGGAACAGGGCAACCGCAAGTCAAAGGGTGCGAGCATTGCCTGATGGCGGGCAACTGAAAAATAAATGTTGAATCAAAAAAGAAAGAAATATGAAAAAGGAAAACGGAAACGACATGCCTTTCAAGGCTGATGAAGTGAACTGGGACGAACTCTCCGGTATCGGTATCATGAAGGACGAGCTGGAACTCTCCGGCGAGATGGACACCCTCCTCAGGGGAGAGAGAACAAAAGTGATGTCCCTGAGCCTCGTACTCCTTGGCGTGGACGTGGTGATGGACGCCACCCTCCAGCTGGTCCGCAAGGGCGAGGCGCCGCTGCTGGAAATCCAGGGAGTGACACCGTTGGGCAAATAACCTGAGAGCAATTATCAAGTAAACCGATGTCTTACCGCCGTTTCCTGTCTTCCGCATGGAAAACGGGAAACGGCTTAATTTTTATCTTACAATATGATAGCAATCATCGCAGAAAAGCCGAGTGTAGGCATGGACATAGCCCGTGTAGTCGGGGCTGATACAAGAAATGACGGCTACTGTTCCGGTAACGGATATATGGTGACCTGGGCACTGGGACACCTCGTGTCGCTGGCCATGCCGGACACTTACGGTTACACGAAAACAGCAGCGGAGGACCTGCCGATGCTGCCCGAACCGTTCCGCCTGGTCTCCCGACAGGTGCGCACGGACAGGGGAATGGTCACGGACATCGCCGCCTCGAAACAGCTGAAAGTCATAGAAAGCGTGTTCAACCGCTGTGACAGCATCATCGTGGCTACCGACTGTGCCCGTGAAGGGGAACTTATCTTCCGCTGGATATACGACTTTCTGGGCTGCACGAAACCATTCAGACGCCTGTGGATCTCCTCGCTGACCGACGAGGCCATACGGAAAGGTCTGGAGGAACTGAAGGACGGATTGGAATACGACAGCCTGTATGCCGCCGCCGACAGCCGCGCGAAGGCGGATTGGCTGGTGGGCATGAATGCCAGCCGCGCATTGGCGGCAGCCTCCGGTTCGGTGAACAACTCCATCGGACGGGTACAGACACCGACCCTTGCCATGATATGCGCACGCTTCAAGGAAAACCGGAACTTCGTCTCCACTCCATACTGGCAGCTGCATATCGCGCTGAAAAAAGACGACGTGCACCGGCAGTTCTTCAACCCGGAGGACTTCAGGGACAAGAATGGGGCGGAGGCCGCGTACAGGCGCATTACTTCCGACTCTGTGGTGACCATAAATAAGGTAGAACGAAAGACGGTATTTCAGCAGGCTCCGCTTCTGTATGACCTTACCGCACTACAGAAGGACTGCAACATCCACCACGACCTTTCGGCGGACAAGACCCTTTCCATCGCCCAGTCCCTGTACGAAAAGAAACTGGTCTCCTACCCGAGAACGGGCAGCCGTTATATCCCGGAGGATGTCATGGCACATGTCCCGGCCTTGCTGGAAAAGGTCATCACCATGCCCTGGTTCAGGGAATACGGACGGACTTTCGACCTTTCCGGCCTGAACACCCGGAGCGTGGACGCCACGAAAGTGACCGACCACCATGCACTGATCGTCACGGGCGTCGTTCCCGAAGGGCTGTCCGAGGCGGAAGCGGTTGTTTATGAGATGATAGCCGGAAGGATGCTGGAAGCATTCTCGCCACCCTGCGAGAAGGAACTTTTGGTCATGGAATGTGCCACTGAGATTAGAAAATTGGATGCAAAATAAAATAAAGGGCGTGTTCGTATGATAGATAATATTATTCAATCAGTGACAGAAAAATTATCCTCTTTGCCTTATATACCTTAATTCCGCAACACTATTATAAATATAACTTTTTAAGTTCCTGGGCAACTTTTTGTTGCTCAGGAACTTATAAATTAATTTAAATCAAAGTGTTGCGGAATTAAGGTTCTCGAAAAAGAGTGGAATACCATCCGTCAGTGGTGACACACCAAACCTATTATGAATTAATACAAAACAAGAAGAAAATATGAACAAGCAATTCATTATCACGAATTTCGCCGCATTTGCTCTCATGCTGTTCCTGCCGACCGGATGCAGGCAGGCGGACGGCAAGCAGGATGCGGTGCAGAGTTATCGGGTCATAAAGGTCGCGGCAAGTCCGGTGGAAATCTCCGAGTCCTATTCCGCCGCCATACGCGGACGGCAGGATGTGGACATCCTGCCGCAAATATCCGGGCGCATTATCCGTCTGAAAGTGAAAGAGGGTGAACGGGTGAAGACCGGTCAAGTATTGGCTGTAATTGACCAAGTGCCCTATCGGGCGGCATTACGCACGGCGCAGGCCAATGTCAGCGCGGCACAGGCAAAAGTGGAAACGGCAAGAATCGAGCTGCGGGGCAAGCAGGCATTGTTTGACGAGAAGGTCATATCCGACTACGAGCTTTCTCTCGCCCGGAACCAACTGGCAGTGGCGTGTGCTGAACTCGAACAGGCAAAGGCACAAGAATCGGATGCACGCAACAATCTCTCCTATACGGAAATCAAAAGCCCGAGCAACGGAGTAGTAGGCACATTGCCCTATCGCATCGGTGCGCTTGTCGGTCCCAATATGGCACAGCCTTTCACGGTCGTGTCCGACAATGCGGAGATGTATGCCTATTTCTCCATTTCGGAGAATATGCTACGGCGATATTCGGCTCGCTATGGCTCGATTGACAGCATGATAGCCGGGACGCCGGAAGTGGGCCTGCAACTCAACGACGGCAGCCTGTACAAGGCGAAAGGACGTATTGAAACCGTAAGCGGCGTGGTGGATCCTGTTACCGGAACGGTACAAATCAAAGCCCTGTTCCCCAATCCCGACCGCGAACTGTTGAGTGGCAGCATCGGCAATGTCATCCTTCAAAACCCGAAAACGGAGGCCGTAACCATTCCCATGACCGCCACCGTGGAACTGCAGGACAAGATTATCGCTTACCGTCTGAAAAACGGACAGGCGGAAGCCGCCTATCTCACGGTGGACCGCCTGAACGACGGCAACCGGTTTATCGTAAAAGAAGGTCTTTCGGTCGGTGACACCATTGTCGCCGAAGGCGTGGGACTGGTGAGAGAAGGCATGAGCATAACCCCTAAAAACGAAACGAAATGAACCTGCGATTTTTTATAGACCGCCCGGTGTTTTCGGGCGTTATCTCGGTGGTGATTGTACTGTTGGGCATGATTTCCATGTTTTCCTTGCCGGTGGAACAATACCCCGACATCGCACCTCCGACCATCAACGTATTCGCAACTTATCCGGGAGCAAACGCTGAAAACGTGCAGAAGGCAGTGATAACCCCTCTGGAAGAAGCCATCAACGGAGTGGAAGACATGACCTATATGACTTCCACGGCATCGAATACGGGAGATGCTTCCATCAACATCTATTTCAAACAGGGAACCAACGCGGACATGGCGGCGGTAAACGTGCAGAACCGCGTGAACGGCGCACTGAGCCAACTTCCGGCGGAAGCCACCAAGACCGGTGTCACCACTGAAAAGCAGCAGAATGCCGAACTGATGACTTTCGCGCTCTATTCGCCCGATGACCGCTTCGACCAGACCTTCCTGAGCAATTACGTGAAAATCAATGTCGAGCCGAGGCTGAAACGTATCAGCGGCGTGGGAAAGGCACAGTTGTTCGGTTCCAACTACAGCATGCGACTTTGGCTGCGTCCCGACAAGATGGCGCAATACGGGCTTATCCCCGATGACATCTCTGCCGTACTTGCACGACAGAACATCGAGGCCGCCACCGGCTCCTTCGGTGCCAATCATCCTACCGCCAATGAATACACGATGAAATACCGCGGACGCTTGTCCGGCGCGGAAGAGTTCGGTGAGTTGGTCATCAAGTCACTGCCGGGCGGCAATGTGCTTCGGTTGAAAGAGGTTGCCGATGTGGAACTGGGCGATGAATACTACAACTATTCCTCCGAGGTGAACGGGCATCCGGCAGCCATGATGCTCATCAACCAGAAAGCCGGGTCCAATGCTTCAAGCACCATCAAGGAGATTCACGAAGTGCTTGACGACCTCAGCCGGGACTTGCCCGAAGGGACGGAATTCGTGGTGCTTACCGATACCAACAAGTTCCTGTATGCTTCCATCAATTCTGTTATCCGGACACTTATTGAAGCGATACTTCTGGTTATCGTGGTGGTATATGTATTTTTGCAAGATATTAAGTCCACGCTTATTCCTACGATATCCATTTTCGTCTCCATTATCGGTACGTTCGCCGTGATGTCCATGATCGGCTTCTCCGTCAACCTGCTCACCCTGTTCGCGCTTGTGCTTGCCATCGGAACTGTGGTCGATGATGCCATTGTGGTGGTGGAAGCGGTGCAGGCGAAGTTCGACGAGGGCTATCAGTCTGCGGTTCTCGCGGCTGATGATGCCATGAAAGGCGTTTCGTCGGCTATCCTGACCTCTACCATCATCTTTATGGCAGTGTTTTTCCCCGTTGCCATGATGGGCGGGACTTCGGGAGCGTTCTACACGCAGTTCGGTATCACGATGGCTGTTGCCGTGGGAATCTCGGCAGTCAATGCCTTCACACTCTCACCGGCACTTTGCGCGCTGCTGCTGAAACCCTATATCGATGAGCAGGGCAACACCAAGAACAATTTTGCAGCCCGTTTCCGTAAAGCGTTCAATGCCGTCTTCGACCGTCTGAGCCGACGCTATGTACGTGGAGTGATGTTCATTATCCATCGCCGATGGCTGTTGTGGAGCATCATAGGCATTTCTTTCGGGTTGCTGGTGCTGCTGGTCAATGTCACAAAGACGGGACTTATTCCCGAAGAGGACACCGGGACGGTCATGGTGAGCATGAACACGAAGCCCGGCACATCCATGGCTCAGACAAGTAAGGTGATGGAGCGTATCAACAGCCGTCTCGACAGCATCGGCGAGATTGAATACAGCGGTGCGGTCGCCGGTTTCTCTTTCAGCGGTTCCGGTCCCTCGCAGGCGATGTATTTCGTGACACTCAAAGACTGGGAGGATCGTAAGGGAGAGGGGCAGTCGGTGAATGATGTCATCGGAAAGATTTATGCCGCCACTTCAGATATTCCCGATGCCACGGTGTTCGCCATGTCGCCTCCGATGATTGCCGGGTACGGCATGGGAAACGGTTTCGAGCTTTATTTGCAGGACAAGGCGGGCGGAAACATCGCCGCCTTCAAGGAAGAGGCAGACAAGTTTGTCGAAGCCTTGTCGCAGCGACCCGAAATCGGCGAAGTCTATTCCTCCTTTGCCACGGATTATCCGCAATACTGGGTGGATATCGATGCCGCCAAATGCGAACAGTCGGGTGTGTCGCCCGCAGATGTGCTTTCCACATTGTCGGGCTATTATACCGGACAATATGTTTCCGACTTCAACCGGTTCTCCAAGCTCTACCATGTGACCATGCAGGCTCCGGCGGAATATCGTGTGAATGCGGAATCCCTGCACCACATGTATGTGCGTGCCACCGATGGCGGCATGTCGCCTTTGAGCCGGTTCGTGCGCCTGACCAAGACCAACGGCCCGTCAGACCTCACCCGTTTCAACCTGTTCAACGCCATCTCGATTAGCGGGTCTCCGGCTCAGGGCTACAGTTCGGGGCAGGTGCTCGAAGCCATCGGCGAGACGGCACGTGAAGTGCTTCCGTCAAATTACACATACGAGTTTGGCGGCATTTCGCGTGAGGAAAGCAAGACGACCAACAATGCCACGCTTATATTCCTGCTCTGCATGGTTCTGGTCTATCTGATTCTGTGCGCCTTGTATGAGAGCGTGTTCATACCCTTCGCGGTTCTGTTGTCGGTGCCTTGCGGACTGATGGGCAGTTTCCTGTTTGCGTGGCTCTTCGGTCTGGAGAACAACATCTACATGCAGACCGGACTTATCATGATTATAGGCCTGCTTGCCAAGACAGCGATCCTGCTTACCGAATACGCCGGCAAGCGGCGGTCGGAAGGCATGACGCTGGCACAGGCAGCATACAGTGCGGCAAAAGTCCGCCTGCGCCCCATATTGATGACTGTGTTGTCCATGGTGTTCGGTCTTGTCCCGCTGATGATGGCGCACGGAGTGGGTGCCAACGGCAGCCGTTCGCTTGCCACAGGTGTAATCGGTGGAATGATTGTAGGTACTTTGGCTCTGTTGTTCCTTGTGCCGTCATTGTTTATTGTATTCCAATATATCCAAGAACGTGTTAAGCATAATTAAATGAAGAAGACAGTAATATATATCATATTGTCAGGATGGATGTTTGCCGGTTGTGGCACATACAGCCGGTATCATCGTCCTGACCTCTCAACGGAGAATCTGTATCGGGACATGCCGGCGGACATTGATACAATGACCATCGCGTCCCTGTCGTGGCGGGAAATGTTTACCGACCCGAAACTCCAGTCCTTGATTGAAACCGGACTTGAACGGAACGCAGACCTCAATGTGGCACGGTTACGCGTGGAAGCGACAGAAGCCGTCCTGATGACTGCCAGACTATCATATCTTCCATCACTGGGACTGACTGCCGAAGGTAATGCCAATAAACATGACGGAGCAACGGCAAAGACATATAATGTGGGAGCGTCGGCAAGCTGGGAACTGGACATCTTCGGCAAACTTACGGCGGCAAAGCGTGGCGCAGCCGCCGCATTACAAGGAAGCCGTGCCTACCGGCAGGCCGTACAGACACAGCTTGTCGCCACTATTGCAGACAGTTACTACACCCTTGCCATGCTTGACGCACAAATGGCAATAAGTAACCGGACTTTGGAGAACTGGCGGACTACCGTACGTACTCTTGAAGCGTTGAAAAAAGTGGGGAAATCAAACGAGGCTGGCGTATTGCAGGCAAAGGCGAACGTGATGCGACTCGAAGCATCCCTGTTATCCATACGCAAGAGTATTTCCGAAACAGAAAATGCCCTGTCTGCGATACTTGCCATGCCGTCACACTCGATTGGACGAAGTAATCTGGCCGAGGCTGCTTTCCCCGATACTGTCTCGATTGGAGTCCCTTTGCAACTGCTTTCCAACCGTCCCGACGTGCGTCAGGCTGAAATGGAACTGGCGCAAGCATTCTACGCCACCAATGCGGCCCGTGCCGCCTTCTATCCCAATATTACCCTCTCGGGAATTCTTGGATGGACTAATAACGGCGGTGGCGTAATCGTAAATCCCGGACAATGGTTGCTCAATGCCATCGGTTCCCTGACACAGCCCTTATTCAACCGGGGCACAAACATCGCCAACTTGAAGATAGCCAAAAGCCGTCAGGAAGAAGCCAAACTGTTGTTCCGGCAATCATTGCTGAACGCTGGAAAAGAAGTGAACGATGCTCTGACTGCATGGCAGACGGCAAAATCGCAAATTGAAATCAATGCTCGACAGGTTGAAACATTATGCGATGCTGTGCGAAAGACAGAATCGCTTATGCGTCATTCCAATGCCACCTATCTGGAAGTGTTGACCGCCCAACAGTCTCTTCTCGAAGCGGAAGTGCAACAGCTACAAACTCGTTTTGAACGCATACAAAGTGTAATCAAACTTTATCATGTGTTGGGAGGAGGAATGTAACTGCAATAAATAGAAAAATTTGAAATTATTATTAGTGTTATTCATCTCGGATATTTTTCGTGATTCTGCCGCATGTAGATATTGTACGAAAGCAATATTTGGATTGTAAAATATCAAGCCAATGAAAATACTTTTGCAGCATAAAATATTTATAGGATACTTTCTTTTAATGGCGATCATTGGCAGCATGGTCGCTATTGTTCTGCACGAGCGTAGTCGTGTACAGAAAATAGAGAATGAATCAATCGCTATTTTTCAAACCCAGCACAATATCAATACCACACACCGCTATGTGACCACGTTAGTAACTTATGGTGAATCCGTCATGGTATGGAATGATGAGGATTCTGGGTGAAGTATAAGAATATCAGAGAAGGGGAACAATTGCATTTCGATTTGCATTTTCTTAACCGCATAAAGAAACAGTTCCCGGGGATAAAAGCTATTTCGCCTGAAATAACAGGACCTTATTCGCAAGTGATGAATAAAGCTAAAAGCGGACTTTTTAAGATTATAGGAATCAATGAAAACTATATGGGAATTAAGATACTTAAAATCAACGAAGATGGACGATATTTTAATAAAGGAGATGACGAGAATACCCGTAATGTTACCATTATCGGCGAAAATGTCAGTACGACCTTATTTAATAATCAAAAAGCGTTGGGTAAGTCGATCAACATTGCCGGTATTGATTTTAAGGTGATAGGCGTACTAAAGAATGATGATATTTTCAGCGCTTCGGAAATCAATTCGGTATATGTGCCCTTCTCAAGTTACATAAACTGTATTGACAATAAGACTCCATTGCGCGCTTTCTGTTTATATCTGAACAAAGAAGTTGATTCCAAGCGATTTGAGAATGAGCTGAGAGCCTTCATCGCTAATAAATACCAATTTGCTTATTCTGATAAGCAAGCCTTACAGATAATCAATTTTGAGACACAAACATCTGCTTTTGAGGGACTCTTTGATGGATTGAAAATGTTTATCTGGATCGTAGGAATTTGTTTTCTGATAAGTGGTATTGTTGGAGTAAGCAACATCATGTTTGTCGTGATCAAAGAAAGGAGTAGCGAAATAGGCATCCGTAAGGCTGTAGGAGCAACTCCTAAATCCATTCTTGTGTTAATGCTGACGGAATCTGTCATCATAACTGTAATCTCCGGTATCATCGGATTGATATCAGGTGCAGCTATTCTTGAGATTATAAATTGGTTGCTCGAAAGCGCCCGTCACGCGACAATGATAAAGCATGCAGAAATAGATATAAATGTAGCTGTTCTCGCTTTGGTTATCTTGATTTTGTCCGGTGTCATTGCCGGAGCATTTCCGGCTATGAAAGCATCTGTTATACAACCCATTGACGCCATTAGAAACGAAAATATAGGATAATGAAGACATTTAAGATTATATTAATTTGCATCTTTTCCGCCACACTGGCATTTGTTGCTTTTCGTTCTTCGCTAAGAGGTACAAAGGCAATTTACGAAACTACACAACCACAATATCGCGAGATCAAAGAGGAAATAAACATATCCGGCAATGTTTTTCCGATGAAGGAGATCGAAATAAAATCGCAGATATCGGGAGTCCTGGACAAGATTAATGTTTCGATAGGAGATAAAGTGCGCATAGGAGATTAAATATAAATTCAAGCAATCATAGCCCGTAATTCACTGAATTTGGCTATCTTT
>OLZQ01000775.1_pt1 | contig 15096 bp, 10 predicted proteins | sample 1644511 | NCBI WGS metagenome assembly OLZQ01 (sample SAMEA103958132, study PRJEB25191) | human gut metagenome | biome: human-associated habitat [ENVO:00009003]; feature: intestine environment [ENVO:2100002]; material: feces | place: Germany | collected 2013/2015 | reverse complement strand
ATAAATTAATGAGGCTTGATGTTGGAGCAATTGCAAAAGGATATGCAACAGAAGAGATTGCTAAAAAATTACAATCTCTGGGTGTTTCATCATATATGTTAAATGTTGGTGGCAATATTCGTTTAATTGGCTCAAAAGCAAATGGAGAAAAATGGAAAGTGGGAATTCAAGACCCTGATGAATCGGCTACTAATAATAATATTGCGATATTAGAATTACAAGATTTTGCGATTGTAACAAGCGGTTCATATCAAAGGTATTATTATGTTGATGGAGTAAAATATCATCATATTATTGATCCTAAAACTTTAATGCCAGAAAATAAATATGTATCTGTTAGTGTTGTTGCTAAAGATTCTGCTTTAGCAGATGCCTTGTCTACCGCATTATTCAATTTGAGTTTAGATGATGGCAAAGCTTTGATTAAAGATTTAAATGATGTATATGTCATGTGGATTGATATGGATAATAAAATCCATTATTCTAGTGGATTTGAAAATTTTCTAATAGAATAAAAGGAGCATACGATGAACAATAACCAAGAACAAAGAACCCTTAACAATCTTAAGAAAAATAAACCAAGTATAGTTTTACCTATCATAAATACGGTTTTTTCAGTCATTTTTTTAGCAGGTAGTATCTATTGTAAAATTGCTTTTAAAGAACAATATGCTTTAGGATATTTTATTGCCTTTAACATTTTAGTCATTCTTTTTCCGATAACTAGTTGGTATAATAGTTATTTTTCTAAAAAACAAAATATTAAAAAAATCAAAAATTATGACCATGAAACTAAAGAAATCGTTTCTTATATTAAAAGATTACAATCCTTTAAAGGTATTGAATTGAATAAAGATTATAAAATAAAAGTTACTTATGAATTAACAGATCAAATTATTGATAAAACTCCTCATTATGATATGGAGCATTGCTCACTTGGTCTTGCTCAAACAAATGCGATTATTATAACAATGGGAGTTGGATTTTCAGGGCTCGAACTAAAAGCTTATAATCAGGAAGTAATTGGTTTATGTGGAGTTTTACCAAGATCAGTATGGTACAAAAAACACTTAAAAGTCCCAACTGCAAAAAGAGGAAAAATAAAACTGGAGCCAATCGGATTTGAATTTAATGAAAAGATGGTCGTGCAAGCATTAAAAAATCAAGATACATATTATGACAATAAAACAGGCTGGACGTTAATTGGAGAAAGAAAAGCTACTCCACTTGATGAAGTGATTGAAATTATGACTGATGTTTATGTTGTCATTAGAGATCAAGAATTGGTTTCGCTTTGGATGAAAATAGAACCTTCACTTGCAATCTAATAGCTAAAAAATGCATTCTGTTAGTTTTAACTTGATATTTTAAAATATATTTGATATAATGCTTTTGTAAAATTTATTCGGAGGTAAGTTATATGAAAAAAGTTTTAAAATTATCTAGTTTAGCTATTGTATTAATGGCTCTTTTGACTCTTACTGCTTGTGCACCTAAGGCTGATAAAGCAGAAGAAAAAATGGAAAAGGCTGGTTATTTTTCAATTGATGCGAAAGCAATTGTAGGCACTGAAACAAGTAAATATGAAAATTTCTTTGTTTTTGCTAAAGGGGATAATGCTATCAATGCTGCAGCAAATATGTTAACTGGTGGCGATTTTGTAGTTGCTTTATATTATAAGGATGCTGAAGAAGCAAAAAAAGCATATGATGAATACAAAGCATCAAAAGATGAAGAAGAAGCTAATGTTAAAAAATCTGGAAAATGCTTATACTATGGTACTGAACAAGGAATGAAAGACTTCGCATAAAGAAGTTAAAAATTGATGTTAACAAAGGTTAACATCTTTTTTTTCATATTTAGTGCGTAAAAAAACAAAAAATGGTATAATAATATATTAGGAAGATGATAGTAAAATTCTAAAATTAGAGGTGATATAGATGTCTAAATTACAAATAAAAAATTTACATGTAGAAGTAGAAGGGAAAGAAATCTTAAAAGGGGTTAACCTTGAATTAAATACGAATGAATTTCACGTTATTATGGGACCTAATGGTACTGGTAAATCAACTTTAGTATCCACAATTATGGGGCATTATAAATATAAAGTAACAGAAGGTGAAATTTTACTAGATGGTGAAGATGTTTTAAAAATGAGTGTAGATGAAAGAAGTAGAAAAGGTCTTTTTCTTGCAATGCAATATCCGAGTGAAATTGAAGGAGTAACCAATTCAGATTTTATTAAAACAGCTCTTCATACAAGAATGAATAAAGATGAAAAATTTTCTCTTATTCAATATATTAAAGCATTTGAAAAAGCTACAGAAGAACTTAAGATGAGATCAGATCTTCCTCACCGATATGTAAATGTTGGTTTTTCTGGTGGTGAAAAGAAGCGAAATGAAATTTTACAGATGAAAATGCTAAAACCTAAATTTGCTTTACTTGATGAAATTGATTCAGGATTGGATGTTGATGCTTTAAAGATTGTTGGTGAAAATGTGAATATGATGAAATCTAATGATTTTGGGGCTTTAATTATTACTCATTATGAACGTCTTTTAGATTATCTGCGTGTTGATAGGGTTCATATTTTAATGCAGGGGAAAATTGTTACCTCAGGCGGTGCGGAATTAATTGAAAAAATTGATAAAGAAGGGTATGACTTTATTAAAGAAGAATTTGGTTTGCAAGAAGAAACCGAAGATAGCAAAAGAGGTATAATTGGTACTTGTGCAATTAAGGAATCTCTTGGTGATCACAATGGCTAGTCAAATTAAGATTAAAAAATTGGTGGATTTTAAAAGCAATTTTTTACATCTGTCCCAAATTAAAGTTGGTAAGGCAGAAGAAAAAATTGTTATCAATCAGACACTTGATCAAAAGGAAATAAACATCAATTTAGATGAAAATGCCAATTTAACATATATTACTTTTGACTATGGCAAAGTAGGTTCTTCATATAATTCTTTTGTTGCTCATTTAAAGAAAGATTCTATATTAAAAATTTATAATGTTGTTACCTCACAATATGATGCTACAATTAAAGGGACGATAAACTTAATGGAAAAAGGGGCAAATGTTGAAGTAATTAATTTACTACTATGTACCAAAAATGCTAAATTAGATAGTTTTATTGATATCTATCATTATGTTGGTCATACATCAAGCAATTTAACCAATTATGCGATTGCTAAAGATGAAGCTGAAATGACTATCAATAATAATGCTACAATTAAACATTTGGCATCATCTTCGGTTGCACATCAACAAACGAAAGGCTTAACTTTATCAAAAAGTGCGAAGATTAAAGCCCTTCCAAATTTGTATATAGATGAATATGATGTAGTAGCAAATCATGCTTGTTCTATTGGTTCTATCAATAAAGAGGATTTATTTTATTTAATGAGCAGAGGATTAGATGAAACCGAAGCATCAAAAATTGTTGTTATGGGTTATGTTAAGCCTATTTTAGATCATATTGATGATGCTGATTTAAAACAAAAAATTGAAAAAGAATTTGCCAAAAAATTATTAAATTAAAAAGAAAGGAGTTAAAGCAGATGTCAGAACTTTTAGATGTAAAAAAGGACTTTCCTGTTTTAGTAAATAACAAAGATTTAGTCTATTTAGATACGGGAGCTACTGCTTTAAAGCCCCAAAGCGTTATTGATAAAATAAATGAATATTATACGTTATATGGTGTGAATGTGAACCGTGGTGTATATACTTTAAGTTATCAAGCAACACTTGAATATGAACAAACAAGAACCCTTACGGCAAAATTTTTAAATGCTAAAGAAAAAGAAATTGTTTTTACTAAGGGTGCAAGTAATGGGTTAAATATGGTTGCTTTCGGATTTGGTATGGATTATTTAGGAGAAGGCGATGAAGTCATTACTTCTGAACTTGAGCATCATAGTAATGTGCTTCCTTGGATGGAGGTTTGCAAAAAGAAAAAAGCAAATCTTAAATATATCCCTCTTGATTCTACTGGTAGAATTACAGTCGAGGCTTTTCAAAAAACATTAAGTAGTAAAACAAAAGTAGTTGCGCTTACATATGTATCAAATGTAATGGGTTATGTTACACCGATTGAGGAAATAACTAAAATCGCCCATGAAAGAGGAATTATTGTGGTAGTTGATGCTGCCCAAGCGGTTCCTCATATGAGGATTGACGTTGCTAGCCTAGACTGTGATTTTTTAGCCTTTTCGGCTCATAAAATGATGGGTCCTACAGGTTTTGGTATTTTATATGGTAAATATAAATATTTAAAGAAAATGAAGCCAGTTGAATATGGTGGTGATATGATTGATATTGTAGAAAAGTACTCTAATATAACAAAAGATGCACCTTTTAAATTTGAAACAGGCACACCACCGGTAGCAGAGGCTATCGCATTTAAAGAAGCCATTCGCTATATTGAAGCGATTGGTTATGATAAAATTAAGATGCATGAAGAAACTCTTTTACAATATGCCAAAGATAAACTTAGCCAAATTGAGGGAATTACTGTTTATAATATGACAACCGAAACAGGCATTATCGCTTTTAATATAAATAAAGCGCATCCTCATGATGCTGCTACCATTTTTGATGAAAATCATATTGCTTTAAGAGCAGGACATCATTGTGCTCAATTGACTATAAAATGGTTAGAATGTGTTGGAACTCTTAGAGCATGTATATATATATATAATGATTATAGTGATATTGATAAATTTGTAGAAGCGGTTAAAGAAGCTGCCAAATATTTTGAGGAGTGGTAAAATGGCAAATAATATATCCGAATTGTATAATCAAGTGATTAATGAGCATCGCAAATATCCTCGTAATAAGGGGTTAATTGAAGGATATAAAACTCTTCATCTAAAAAATCCTTCTTGTGGCGATGATGTAACTGTACAAGTAAATATCAAAGATGGCAAAGTTGTTGATGTAAGACATGATGGTACAGGATGTGTAATATGTTGTTCATCTGCATCAGTTATGAGTGAAGTTTTAATAGGGAAAACGGTAGAGGAAGCAAGCGAAATCATTGATGATTTTTATGAATTGATTAAAGGTAATATCCCTAAGGATGAAGAAAGATTGGAAGATGCCATTGTTTATGTGAATATTCATCATTTTCCCCCTCGTGCTAAATGTGCAACTCTTGCTTGGAGAGCTGCGGGGGCATTACTTTTAGGAAATGAAGGAGAACAAGAAGATGAGTGATCAAAACAAAGAGTTGGAAAAAATTGTTGGGGATTATAAATATGGGTTTAAAACTGATGTTGAAACTGTTTTTGATACTGGACGGGGCATCAATGAAGAAGTTGTTAAGTTAATTTCGAAAATGAAAAATGAACCAGATTGGATGCTTGCCATTCGTCTAAAAGCCTATAATGAATTTAAAAAGATGAAATGGCCTAATTTTGGTCCAGATTTATCAAGTGTTCATTTTGATGAATATATTTATTATATTAAATCCAGTCAAAAAACTGAGAGTAGCTGGGATGATGTTCCAGAGGCAATTAAGGAAACTTTTGATAAATTAGGGATTAGAGAAGCAGAACAAAAATATTTAGCAGGCGTATCTACTCAGTTTGAATCAGAGGTTGTTTATCATAATACAATCAAAGAATTAGAAAAACAAGGAGTCTTATTCTGTGATACAGATACTGCAATTAAAAAATACCCTGAAATTGTTAAAAAATATTTTGCTAAAGTCGTTCCCGCAACTGATAATATGTTTGCATCTTTAAATACGGCTGTTTGGAGTGGAGGTTCTTTTATCTATGTACCAAAAAATGTCAAATTAGATAAACCACTACAATCTTATTTTCGTATTAATACTGAACAAATGGGTCAATTTGAACGAACTTTAATTATTGTTGATGATGGGGCCAGTGTGCATTATGTTGAAGGATGTACTGCTCCACAATATTCAAAGGATTCTTTACATGCGGCAGTAGTTGAAATATATGTTGGTAAAAATGCTTATTGTCGCTATTCAACTGTTCAAAATTGGTCTAATAATATTGTAAATTTAGTTACCAAAAGGACTTTGGTTGAAGCAGGTGGTCATATGGAATGGATTGATGGCAATATTGGTTCTAATATCAATATGAAATATCCAGCTTGTATTCTAAATGGTGAAGGGGCAAAAGGTACAACCATTTCAATTGCATTTGCGGGAGCAGGTCAAATACAAGATACAGGAGCCAAAATGATTCATTTAGCTCCAAATACTACAAGCCAAATCATTTCTAAATCTATTTGTCGTGGTGGAGGTAAAGTGAACTATCGGGGACTTGTACGTCACACAAAAGAAGCTACAAACGCTAAAAGTCATGTTGAATGTGACACTATTATTTTAGATAAAGCATCAACTAGTGATACAATACCTACTAATATTGTTGAAAATGACACATCCTACATTGAACATGAGGCGACCGTTTCTAAAGTTAGTGAAGAACAACTATTTTATTTAATGAGTAGGGGGTTAACCGAAGAACAAGCAACAGAGATGATTGTAATGGGATTTATTGAACCATTTGCTAAAGAATTACCGATGGAGTATGCGGTAGAACTCAATCAACTCATTAAGTTAGAAATGAAAAATTCTATTGGTTAGAATAAAAAAGAAGTAAGAAAAAGTTTATGAAATAGTCAAGTAAAAGTAGACACTAAAAGCGTGTTAGATAAATCCCAGTTCAGTTCTATACTGAATTGGGGTTTTATATTTTAAAGTACACGCTAATCTTTGTGTATTAAAGTATTTAATATAAGTGTCTATTGCTATGTTAATATCTTCAGTTAAATATATTTTGAAATCTTTATATAATTCATTCTTAATCCAACCATTTAAAGATTCAATTACAGGATTATCTGTAGGTGTTCCTGCTCGACTCATCGATCTTTTTATGGTATAATTTTCATGTAGCTTGTTGAAAGCTGTTGAGGAGTATATAATACCTTGATCAGAGTGGACAATCGTCTCAAGGTCTTTATATCCTCTTTTTATTTTCTCTTTTAAAAATGATTTATAAGCTTCAAAATGATTTTTAACATTATTACCATGTTTTGATGGCATTACATTTGAAGAAATTATCTCATTATTAAAAACATCAATATAAAATGTCCAATCATAAAGTCTGTCATGATTGTAAATCATCGTTGTATCTGTCACAATTATTTCCATAGGTCTAGATGGATAAAAGTTTCCTTTAACAATATTAGGGTATGTTATACTTTCATTACCTCTTTTAAACTTAACGTACGTTTTACGTGCTTTATGACATAAATTATCACTTAAATACCAACCAGTTAATTTTCTTATATTAGCTGCGATAGCTCTATATCCATAAGTAGAATGATGCTTATGGATATTTTTTATTTCTTCTGCTAGCTCTAATCGATTCTTTTGTTTATTATTTAATTTTCCTTTTCTATTAATCCATTTATAGAATCCGCTACGAGAAACATTCATTATCTTACATAATGATTTAATATTATATTCCCCAGAAAGATCTAATACTATTTCGTATTCTTTTCTGATAACTTCTTGTGTGCTATAAGAACATCCTCCTGGGTGTAACCTTTTTTTAATCGTAAGTTCTCGATTCTTAATAACATATTTTCATATTCTAACTGTTCAAGTTCTGATAATTCTTTACGTCTAGAATATTTAGCTAATGGATTTCCTGGTTTACGTTTATTTTTAAGAGCTTCTATTCCACCTTCATTATATTTTTTTACCCAAATACTAAGCATACCACTACTTATTCCATCTTCACGTTGAATTTTATGTGCTGTTTTTTCTCCTGATAAAATTAAATTAACGTAATACAATTTTTCTTCCTTTGACCATTCTTTATTTTTACCACCTTTTGGTCTTCCCATAAAATCATCTCCTTTTATAAAGTATATCATAAAGTAAAAATGTAGACACTTTTTTAGTGTCTACATTTATTTTACCATTTCATAAGAAAAAGTTTACTTCTTTTTTATTTTTAATTAAATACTTGTCAAAAAAAATAATAAATGATAAAATAAAACAAAAGTTGGGGGGTAAAATTATAATATTATAATTTTTAAACCATCCTTCAAACGATTAAAAATTAGTTTGAAGTTTTCTTTTTTAATATATAACAGGGGGGAGTGACTATATGTAAAATGAATAAAAAATACAAAAAAAGTTACTAAATTAAAAAAGGAAAGGTGAGAAGTATGATAATAAAAATAGAGAAGAGAATTAGAAAAATATTTGTAGCACTTCTTATACTAGGATTTTTTGCTAATTTTTTCAGCAATTTTCCTTTTAAAGTTCTTGCTGCAAAGCTAGGAAACGATCAAGCAAAAGAAATAATATTGAATCCTAATAATCAAGATAATATTGCCATTCTTGAGGAAGTAAAAGAAGCAAGAACAACGTATGAAAAAACTTTTAAGAAAAGTGATGGAAGTCTTGAGGTCTATTATTATGAAAGGCCAATACATGAATATATAGAGGATAAAGGGTTTGAAGAAATTGATTCAACCTTTCAAAATAATGGTGATGAATGGAGTAGTGATGCTTTACTATATAATGTAAAATTGCCAAAAAAAATTCATGAAAATAAAAAGATTAAATTCAGTTATCAAAATACAAAAATAGAAATAACCTATCAGGATATAAATAAAGTAACTGCCACTCATATCAAACAAGAGAACCATGATGAAACTGATTTAACTAGATTAGAAGGTCATATAAAGTATAATGATATTTTAGAAGGTGTTGATTTAGAATATATTACAAATACAATAGGGGTTAAAGAAAATATTATTATGAAAAAATATATTGAAAATTTCACTTTTTCATATAATATAAAAATTACCAATTTAAAATTAATTCATGAAAATAATTATTTTTATTTCCTAAACGAAAGCAATGAAATAATTTACCAAATTGATCCATATTATATGATAGATCAAAAAGGGAATAGTAGTTTTGATTTAACAATTCGTATAGATGAAATCAAACAAGGTGAATATAAAGTTGAAGTAAAACCCAATCAAGAGTGGTTAAAAGAAGCCACTTATCCCGTTATAATAGATCCGACTATTAATTATAATAATAATGTGATAAATGATAAAGTAACAATTAAAGGTTTTAATAAAGGAAATCTTATTTCAACTATTCAAAATAATGTTTTAATAAGCAAATATATCAATAGTGCAACCAATGAAGATATATCTAGAGTAAATATTATGCGTCTTGATATTAGTGATTTACCTAAAAATGTCACTTATCTTGATGCAAAATTAAAAATGTATGCAATCAATGATAATGTGGTTTCACAAACCGTTTCACTAAATGAAATAACAAGTCATATTGATTTTGAAGAAATTAACGGAACAACAAATTACAATAAGATGCATTTATCAAACCAAAAAAAGATTATAGATACTTTTTATGAATTTGATATCATTGATGCTATCCATCGCAATAGGGAAGATGATGAAATAATTTTGGAATTTTCTCCTCAACTTTTTACGGGAAATGACATAGAGGTAGGATTTTATGGTCCTTCATCAACGTCTAAACCAATGTTGGTAATCAATTATTATGAAACCAGCGGATTAAAGGACTATTGGACATATCATAGTGTGGATGTAGGTAGTGCTGGTGTTATGTATATAAATGATTTTTCTGGTAATTTAGTTATTGAAAAAAAAGATTATACCAACAGTTCCCAAAGACTATCTTTTAATATTAGTCACTATTATAATAGCAATGAAGCCAATATAAATATAGGATATGGCAAAGGATGGAGAATAAATTATGCTCAAATTATGCAAAATTTAAATGGAGTAGTTGGAGTAAATAGTAGCAATTATTATACATACATAGATGGAACAGGGCATAAGGCTTACTATAAAAAAAAGGGAATCTTAAATGAAACTATACCAGGAAGTGCATATTATTTAAATGAAGAAGGTGATGATGCTAGAATTGAAATAGGGGCAAGTTATACGGATTATTACCGAAGAATTGTAGAAGACGAATATATTTATAAATATAATGTATATGGTGAATTGGTATTTATTTGTGATGAAAGAATGTCAAATTGCATATTTATAGCATATAACGAATTACCAAGTGGTTTAAGAGTTATTTCTGAGGTCAGTGATAGCATTGGAAATTGTGCTCTTTTTTCCTATGAAAACGATCTTTTAAAAGAAGTAACAATTAATAGGAAAAAGGTTGATGAAAATGGAAACAGCATTTTAGAAGATGGCAATGCAATATATGAAACTGCTCTAACGATAACTTATGAGTATGATAACAATCAAAACTTAATTTCTATTTTAGAACATGTGAAAGATACAAATAATATAAAAGCATATTCTAAATATAACTATGATGTAAATGGTAGATTGAATTCTTTATATGATTATCAAAACCAAATGAATTCAACTAATAAAGAGGGAGTTCTTATTAGTTATAATCAGACAAATAAAAAAGTAGAAAAATATGAAATAAAAAAATATGACAATCATCAATCCCTCAGTCATTTGCCAATGATGGATATCACTTATCAAAAAGGAATGACCACTTTTAAAGATAGCAACAATTATCAGACAAACTATATATTTGATTCATATGGGCATACAATTAATGTATATGATAGTGATGGATATGCACAATTTTATCAATATGAATCTACTAATAGTAATACTTATTTAAACAATAAAGTATTAAAAACAAGTGATGCCATTTACAATGCCTATAATATTATTAATAATCATAGTTTTGAAAAATTCCAAAGTGCATATGAAATACCAAATTGGCAAATTATAAATGGTACGTCTAATTTAGTTAAAAATGTATCTTTAGATAGTACAAATAATTTATATGGAAAATATGCCTTAAGAATTAAAAATGATAATCAAAATAAAAAACCTTCAGTAGCACAAACCATAAAATTAAACGGGGGTAAAACTTATCAATTATCTTATTTTGCAAAAGTAAAAGAAAATAATGGTTATGCTGGTGGAGGTGCATATATTGAAATTGAAGCAGTGGATAGTTCTGGTAGTATTATAACAACTGCGGAGGAATATGTTCTTCCAAGTGATAACTATGGTCAATATATAAAGAGTTTTACTATTGGTGGTTATGATATGGCGACATATGATGTTACAATTAAACTTACTACATCCTATGGTACCACAGCTTATTTTGATAATGTTTCATTCGTTTGTGGTATAAATGACTGCCGTAATAATTTATTAAGTGATGCATCTTTTGAAAACAGTTATCAAAGTACAAATAATTATTTTTGGACAGGTGGTGAAGTTGTTGAAAGAGAGCCATCTAAAATATATGGAAATTATGAAATGTTGTTAAATGGCAATTCGACACTTAGTCAAACAATAGATGTTCATATCAAAAATGGTACGACTCTTTCCTTTGGTGGTTATATTCAAGCAAATCAAAATAAAGTTAAAATGCGAATTCGTTTTTACAATTTATTAACAAATACCTTTAGCGATTATTATACAATTTCATTTAATGATACAATTAGTAACTATCAATATTTAGTTGAAAATGTAACATTAGATACAATGGATGAGGCCCATCAAATTACAGTGGAAATAATTAATGAAGGAAATACAAGTATTTATGTTGATAACCTAGTATTCCTTGAAGATGTTTACAAAAATACATATGAATATAATGAATATGGTAAAACGACGAAGGTTACAAGTAATCATCAAACAATTCATATAACAAGAACAAATGGTAGGGACATAAACAAAATAGAATATGATAATCTTGATGTGAATATTAGTGAATCAAATTTTTCAAGTTATGATAAGCAAGAAATAAATATTGAGGGAACCATTCATAATGTATCAAATATTTCTTATAGTTATCAAGCAGGACCAGAAGCTGAAAGTATTATTGGTGATATATCAAAAAAATATTTTGTTACAAGCACAAAGTATTCGGATGGGTATCAATATATATCATCAGTTACAGATGAATTTGGAAATACTACAAAGTATGAGTATGATTATGTAAGTGGTTTATTAGAAAAAGTTATTGATGCCAAAAACACTTCAACTAATTATATATATGATGAGTATGAAAGATTAACCCAAATTTTAACTAATAGTAGAAAAATCACCTATACTTATGATACAAAAGGAAGAGTTCAAACAGTTGAGGTAGGTAATCTTACCAATTATATACAATATCAATTTACTTATAATGGATATAATGATATAGTCTCAATAGCAAGTACTTCAAATAATGATATAGGATATCAAAATATAATTAGTTATGAATACTATATGTATAATGATTTATACACAGGTCTTTATAATAAAATTATTTATCCTAATGGTACATATATAAGATATGAGTATGATGATAAATTAAATATCAGTAAAGTTTTTGAAAAAAATGATCCTAATGAGGAAGAAGAACTAATCTCGAAATATATATATAACGAATTAGGTTTGGTATCAATTTACTATAATATGAAAGATAATATTATTTATTATAACAACTATGATATGGAAGGTAAACTTACCAAAATATCAGATAGTAATCACAATGAAATTCAATATTTTTATGATGATAAGGCAAATCTTTCTAAAATAGAATATCTATTAGAAGAACTTAATGGCGTAGTAGAATTGAATTACGATGAAGATGGCAATAAAAATAAGATAAAACATCAGGGTATTGAAACAATTTTAGAAAATGAAAATGATCCTCTAGGTAGATATTTTACGAAATTAGTTAAAAAAGATAATCTTAATATTTTAACTTATCAGTATACCTATGATGAACTAGGGAATATTGTTAGTTATCTTGAAATAGGGGTAAATACGACTACAAATGAAGTAGTTAGTAATAGGCGATATTTATATGAATACGATTTGTATAATCAGTTAACAAAAGAAAAGGTAGAAAAACAAGATGATGAAACTGGTTATATAACTATTTTAGAATGTAATTATACATATGATGAAATTGGTAATATCATTAGTATGAATAGAACTATAAAGCAGAATGAATATCAAACTTTACCAACTCATATTACGTATTATTATAGTGATATAAATAATAAAACAAGATTAACAAGTTATAGTATTGATGGCGTAACTTTTACAATAACGTATGATATCAATGGTAATCCTCTTGAATATTATAATTATGATGTAGAATTTGAAAACGAAAAACTCATCTCATTAAAAGAAAACAATCAAATAAAACTTCGATTTACTTATGATAGCAATGGAAAAAGAACAAAAAAGGAAATATATAATGAAGAAACAAATACTTACGATTCAGTAGAATATATATATGTAGGAGAGTTATTGATTGGCGAAAAACAGGACAATCAAATGATTGAATATATTTATGATGAGCAAAATTTAGTAGGATTTCAAATAACAACAGGTAGTGTTACAGAAACATATTATTATGTAAAAAATCTTCAAAAAGATATTACAAAAATTATAGATGAAACAGGTAAAGAAGTAGTAAGTTATATATATGATGCATATGGAAATATTGTATCAACCAAAGGAAGCAAAAAGGATACAATTGGTAAAATTAATCCATATAGATATAGAGGATATTATTATGATATAGAGACTGGACTCTTCTATTGCAACTCTAGATATTATAACCCTGAATGGGGTCGTTGGATTTCACCAGATTCAATTGAATATTTAGATCCTGAAAGCATTAATGGATTGAACTTATACTGCTATTGCATGAACAACCCAATTATGTATGTCGATCCTAATGGACATGCTCCTAAGTGGTGGCAAAGCATTCTTATTGGATTGGGAGTAATCGCTATTGCAGCTTTAGCAACTGCTGCGATTGTATGCTCCGGAGGAAGTGCTACACCGTTTTTGGCAGTTGCGGGACAAGCAGCTCTAGGTGGATTAAAAATAGCTACCATAGCTGGTGCCACTGCTGGTATAGTGCGAGCTGGTAAAACTGCAATAGAGGGTGGTGACATAGGAGATGTCGGGAAATCTTTAGTTTTAGGATTTTCGGATGGATTTTTAGTTGGCTCAGTTTATGCTGCTGGTTCAATGCTTTTAGGTGCTGTTTCTTTTAGAATATCAGGATTGGTTAATAATGGATATGGGTGGTCTTCTGGTAATTATACTGGAGGTTATCAAACTCCTAAAACGCCAGGAATTTCGTTAATCACACATTTAGGAGGAATAAATGGCGGACGTTCTTTTGGATTAGATTTAGATATTTATCATGGTGTACATTTTCATACTAATAAATTTGGTATTGGTAAAAGAAGTAAGTGGATCAAAGCGCATCACTGGATGTTTGCGCCAATTGGAATTGGAATTGGAGTTGGTCTTTCTGATGGATGGAGTGAATGGTAGAAAGGAAGCATTATGCATTTAAAAAAGAAATTTATTCAAATACCTTTTTCAAACAAAAAAAGTTTTTCTATTATATATTCTGATGAAAAGGATCTTAAGAATGGTGTAATAAAATTATGTAATTATCTTAAAAAGGGAACTTTTTTGATTCAATTATTTTCAGAAGGTGCATATCTGGTAGACGGAACAACTTTGGTAAAAGAATCTGAAGCCGAAGCATTAAAGCAGCTTACAGGTGAAGTGGTATCCAAGGAAGAAGCTTCTAAGAACACCATAGCATATGGTATTTTAAGAGACCACAATACATCTGGTAACATGGAGAAACTTCAGATTAAATTCGATAAATTAACATCTCATGATATTACGTTTGTTGGAATTATCCAGACAGCACGTGCATCAGGATTAGAGAAGTTCCCTATGCCATATGTTCTCACAAACTGTCATAACAGCTTATGTGCTGTTGGTGGAACAATCAACGAAGATGACCATATGTTTGGACTGACATGTGCAAAGAAATACGGTGGAATCTATGTTCCTCCTCATCAGGCAGTTATTCACCAGTTCGCAAGAGAAATGCTTGCAGGCGGCGGAAAGATGATCCTTGGATCAGACTCCCATACCCGTTACGGAGCACTGGGAACCATGGCAATTGGAGAAGGTGGTCCGGAGCTTGTAAAGCAGCTTTTG
>OLZQ01000774.1_pt1 | contig 15107 bp, 13 predicted proteins | sample 1644511 | NCBI WGS metagenome assembly OLZQ01 (sample SAMEA103958132, study PRJEB25191) | human gut metagenome | biome: human-associated habitat [ENVO:00009003]; feature: intestine environment [ENVO:2100002]; material: feces | place: Germany | collected 2013/2015 | reverse complement strand
CAGAAGCACGCCGGAGAAGGCCACCGCAATGTCTGCCTCATTCCCACCTCCGCCCACGGAACAAATCCCGCATCCTCCGCCATGGCCGGCCTCAAGGTGGTGCCCGTCAAATGCGACGAAAGAGGCAACATCGACATGGCAGACCTGAAATCCCAGGCGGAAGCCCATAAGGACAATCTCTCCTGCATCATGGTCACGTACCCCTCCACGCACGGGGTATATGAACAGACAATCAAGGAACTCTGCGACATCGTCCATGCCAATGGCGGCCAGGTGTACATGGACGGCGCCAACATGAATGCCCAGGTAGGTCTGACTTGCCCCGGCTGCATTGGCGCGGACGTCTGCCACCTGAACCTGCATAAAACCTTTGCCATGCCGCACGGCGGCGGCGGTCCCGGCATCGGGCCCATCGGCGTAGCGGAACACCTCGTACCCTTCCTGCCCGGGCACCTCACGCTGGGCCATGAAGAAGGGGCCGTAGCGTCTGCGGCGTGGGGAAGCGCCTCCATCGCCGCCATCTGCTGGATGTACCTCTCCATGATGGGGCCGGACGGCCTCAGGGAAGCCACGGAAATGGCCATCCTTAACGCCAACTACATTGCCAAGAAACTCGGACATCTCTTCCCGGTTCTCTACTCCGGCAACAAGGGGCTGGTGGCGCATGAATGCATTCTGGATCCGCGTCAGCTCACTCATGACGCCGGCCTCACGGTGGATGACATTGCCAAAAGGCTCATGGACTACGGCTTCCACGGCCCCACCATGTCCTTCCCCGTTCCGGGCACCCTGATGGTGGAGCCGACGGAATCGGAACCCAAAAAAGAACTGGACCGCTTCATTGAAGCCATGGAACGCATTCATGCGGAAATCACGGCCATTATCAACGGTACGGCAGACAAGGAAGACAACGTCCTGAAAAACTCGCCTCATACCGCAGAAATGGTCTCCGCTGACGAATGGCGGCATCCCTACTCCCGCAGTGAAGCGGCTTATCCGGTCTCCGGTCTCCTTATTCACAAATTCTGGCCGTATGTAGGCCGGGTGGATAATGTGTACGGAGACCGTAATCTGGTCTGCACCTGCGACACGGTGGAGGAATTCTCCAAGGCCGTAGAGTTATAAAAATCTCATCCTTCCTTTCAAAAAGGCTGTTCCATTCATTTGGAGCAGCCTTTTTTTATGTTCAAGAATCGGATTTCCAATCCGAAGTCAACACTCTATTTTGAGAACAAATGGGTCATCAAAATGAAAGGGGAGGAAAAGCAGGGTGGGAGAAATGTGCCTTTTTTCTTTTTCAATCCATACTGCTTTTGTGCTTAATTGTTTTCTGGATATGTTTGCTCTTTCGGATTGGAAATCCGTTGAGCTACGTCTCAGATGAGCTTTTTCTCTGCCCTTACTGTTCCTGGCCTTCAACAACATCTTTCTTTTTCCAAGGAAGATTCCGCTATCCTCAAAGGGTATGGAATTCTCTTCATGATCTTTCATCATGTCTTCGGCTTATACGCTCTACCCGCAGGTGTGGATACGGCATGGATTGCTCCCCAGCTTACCAAAGCCGCTCCCATCTTTAAAATTTGCGTGCCCATTTTTATTTTCATCACGGGGTACGCTATGGGATGGAAAACAAATTCATCCCCAACCTTCGGTTCCCTCATTAAAACAGGCTTTTCCCATTACTTTAAATTCTGGAAAATTTATTTCTTATGCCTCCTTCTGGCTATTCTGGTTTCCTGGGCATTCCCCTTGCCCATTTTGCCATCCGTTGCCGACATGGGCTGGAAAAATGGCCTGCTTGTCGTAACAGGATTGAGGCCCTGTTATCCCGACTGGTGGTACATGGCTCTTTTCGCGGCAGCCACCATGGCCCTTTATCCAATCTGTGCGTGGATCACGCATCACATTGCGCCTGTCCCGTCCATGGCAGCTCTGCTGGGAGTGTCCCTTTTATTTCAAAGTACGGCCCACATTCCCAGCCTGCCGGGAATCGCCTATTCCTTCCCTCCTTTCCTGCCCTGCTTCATTCTCGGCTACATGTGCGCCTTTCTGGCTTCACGCCTCTCTGCTCTTTCAATTTCCCAAAGCTTGGGAGCAATCCTGTTGCTGGCTCTTGAAATACTATCCATCCATCTCTTCAGTTTTTCAAAAGCCAAAACCCTGACGGTTATCTTTCTCTTCACCCTCTGGTGTCTGCCTTGGATAACCCGGAAACTCCGCCTCACACCGCTCTTGACGCTGCTGGGAACTTATTCCGCACTTATGTGGCTGAATCACAGATTCATTTTCGGCTACCACTTCAGCTGGGACCTCTATGGAACCCAAAGCATCAGCGTAGTATTCATCGTGACGCTGGTCTCCTCCCTTCTGCTGGCCATGGCCATGCAAAAACTTTTTAACCGGATGATTCCCTCAAATCCGCAAACGCAGTCAAAAACTTTGTAGCAACTTTACAAGGTCCGGATTCCAACACCTCTTAATTCCAAGGGGGATCTCCGTACTTATTTTCTCCAATCCGGCTTTCCCCATGGGATAAATACCACAACAGCAGCCACCCTATGAAGGGAACGGCCAGAAAAACCAGGAAAAAGCCGCTCCTCCCGACATCATGCAGACGCCGGACCATGGTAGCCGCCAGCGGAATAGACAGCACGGCGAGCACCACGTACAGCAGAGGGGAAACCAGCTCAACCCACGGAACCAGGGACGGGAAAAAACCGCATTCCGCAAAAGAGGGGACTCCCGCCACGGCCAGCCACGCAACCCCCACTCTGGAAAAAACCTCGTGCAGCTCCCCTTTCCCGGCACGGCCCTCAAAACGGCACCATGCCTTGATGACGCGTATCCAGTACTTCTTCCTGCTCCAGCCGGAGTCGGCGCCTCCAGGCTCTGAACCGGGATCCGGCAGAACGGAGGGCTCCCCATCATCATCCATAACAGTCATGGAGGGGATAAAAGAGGCCAGAGGCCTCCAGTCTCCGCCGGGAACCTTCCGGACCAAAGTCCGGTTGGACAGGCGACCGAGGTTACGGGCCCGCAGCAAAAGCACCAGGTCAACCGGGCCTTTGGAAGAACCGTCAATTGCCTGATACTCGTACAGATCGCTCATGGGGACGCTTACCTGGATTCCTTCCCGTGGCTGAAGGCGGAGGCGGGAATCTCCTTCTTGGACAAACCGGGACCTTCCCACTTCAAAACCAGTTTGGAGGCAGTACCGGAGTTCCCCACATAGCCAATGCGGATGGGATGAAGTCCAGCTTTCAAATAAACGGGATTCTTCCGGTCACCCAGATCGGAGGAGACCTCGGCCCCCGGCTCATAAGTTTTGTCCGCGTCAATCAATTCCATGCCGTGCAGACGGACAAAAGCCTTGCTGCCCTTATTTTCATCCGTGGTCAGATAAAACGTATATGCTCCGTCCTCTGGAATCTTCACATATCCCGTCAGCTCCACACCGCGCTTGTCCGAACCGTTCATTTTCACGGATGGGGAAGGCGTCACGCCATGGGCGGAAGCAGGCTTCTTCCACTGGCGGAAATCCGGTACCCAGGGAAAATCCCCCTCATACAAGGCCCATCGCAACCCGGGAGAAACGGTTCCCTTCACATCCACGGCGGGCACCGGCGCAGAATCAAACACTGTTTTGGAAGGAAGGGAAGCCCGGCGATTGGACAAAGCGGCGGCTTTCATGCGGGCCTGAAGTTCCGGCTTGGAGGATGCAAGATCTTTGCTTTCCTGCGGATCATTCAAAGTATCAAAAATCATGAAATCCTTGTCCGCATCCTTCACCCCCATGCGCAGGCCTTTCAACCCATCCACAAAAACAATCTGCTGCTGGCCTCGCTGCGCTCCCTTGTGTTTGCCCAGGAAATCCTTATACTCCGGCGTTTTGCCGGCGAAATTATATTCGGCATAAACAATGCCGGGCTTCTGCTGATCCGCATGACCGGTCAGCGTCGGCAGCAGGGAAACGCCGTCACTGCGGGCTGGAACCGGCACCCCGGCGATATCCGCCAACGTAGCCAGCCAGTCATGGAACTGTCCAGGATGCAGGCTGATCTGCCCTTTGGGAATGCGGGCGGGCCAGCGTACCAGCGTAGGCACGCGCATGCCTCCTTCCCAGCAATCGCGCTTAATGCCGTCCATCATGCCATAACTCTTGAAAAACTGCGGATTTTGCGCTCCGTGCCAGTGCCTGGAGTCGGAGCCACCCTCATTGTGGGGGCCATTATCGGACGTGAAGACGATCATCGTATTATCGTCAATCTTCAAATCTTTCAGCAGACGGATCAAATCAGCCACGGCATCGTCCACGCGGCGGATCATGGTGGAATGACGTTTGGCCACATCATTCGGGAAACGGGAATTGTCCGGATGAATATAAGTATCCTTATTCTTCTCCGCCCTGGCGTCAAAAGCCGTATTTACGGATTCCATGCCATCCTTCTTCACCCATTGCAGGCCCCCCTTCAACCCGCCTCCGGAAGGATAGGGAGTCCCCGGAACCGTCAGACTTCCGTGGGGAGCAGGAAAAGCCAGGTACAGGAAAAACGGCTTGCCGGTTTTGAGGGCGGATTTGCGCTGATCCACAATCCACTGCTTGGCGCGGGCGGCAAACAAATCCGTGGAATAAGCCGTCTGGGGCACCTGACCCTTGATATTCTTCCACTCGGAATTGGAAGCGTAACCGTTGTACTCGAAAACGTCACGGGATTCGGAAGGATAGTGGAAGTGCCCCGCCAAATGGTCCAGGATACCGTAAAAATAATTGAATCCCCGCTGATGGGGGCCGGCAGTCATGCCCACCTGGCTCTGACCTCCGCCGCCCACCCCCCATTTGCCAATGGCGGCAGTATCATACCCGGCATCGCGCATCACGGTACCCAGCGTGTGGGAATCTTCAATAGGATGATCAAAACGGTTATTTCTCACCACTCGGGAATTCCCCTGATGCACCCCCAGCAGCAGGGAAGCGCGCGCCGGGGCGCAAACCGGGGCGGCGGAATAGTGGCGGCGCAGCTGAATTCCCTCCCGCGCCAGAGCGGATAGGGCCGGAGTTCTGAACTCGTTCTTTCTCTCCACCGTCCGGCCATTCAACTTCTGCTGGCTCCAGTTGGAATCCAGGTCTCCCCAGCCCATGTCGTCCACCAGAATGAAAATAACATTGGGCTTCGAAGTCTTGACAGACCGGGCAGCCGGCTTCGCAGCCTGCCCGGAAGCTCCCATGCACGGAACCAGGGAGGTCAGAAGAACGGATAATAAAGATACCAGCTTCATGATTCAAAAAGAAAATAGACTCTAAAAAGACGTTAAAACAAGGCGTCATCTTACATGAATTCTCCCATCCCTCAAGAGAATTGCACGGAAAGGGCACAGAGGATTGAGACGACAGGGCCCAGCAGGAAAAAAACATGAAAGAAGCAGCCTTACAGCCGGAACAACTACAATCCGCCATACTGCACCAATGACCGGATTTTCCGGCCGGAGCATGAATGGCAAAAGTTCCGCCAGCATTCCCGGCTGCCGGGATCTCAGCCCTCTCGCGCCGCCCGGTTATGCCGGCCCCTGGAAAGAACGGCAGATCCTGCAAGGGGACCCCGGCAGGATAGATATTGCCCCCCCTCTGCCAGGCTGAAAACACAGAAAACCGGCGGGAACAGTAATCATGAACCGGAACGCTCCCAAATATCCGCGCCAATTCCGTAAACAACGTTGATAACCCTGTCCGGAATAGCGGAGGCATCAGAAACGCTTCTTCCTGTCGTCCCTGCGGGAACGTTCTCCCCAGCGGTCGCCGCGGTCACTGCGGAAGCCTCCGCGGCTTCCCCTGAATCCGCTGCGGTCCCGTTCTCCGCGGTAACTGTTGCGGAATCCTCCATTGCGGCGGGGAGGGCGCGGTGTGCCGGAATGTTCCGGAGCGCCCTTGTCTTCACGGACATTAACTTCATAACCGCAGACGGTAGCCGTCGCCAGGGCCTCCAGAAGCAGAGGCGCCACGGAAGCGTCCACTTCTATCAGGGAATGCTTGGGGAAAATCCGGATATCGCCCACGGCGCCCCTTTCCATTTCCACCGTATTGTAAAACAACCCGGCTATGTCCTTGGGCCGCAAGCCAATCATCCGGCCTCCATTCATAAACAGCGTAACCGTATCACCCTTATGCTGCCAGGAATCTCCCTTCTGCGGGCTCTCCGCATCATCTCCGGTCTGCGGCATACGCCGCGCCCTGCGTGCCGGTTTGTCTTCCGGAATGGGCTGCACCTCCCGGTGCGTACGTTCCCGGAGCAAATCAAACAGGGCCGCAGCCATGGCCTCCGGAGCAGCCTCCACTTCTTTCAATTCCTCCGGCAGCACGGCATCCGGCTTGAGACGTTCCAGAATATCATCCACCAGAGATTCCGTCCGGAGCTGGTCCACCTGAACGGCAGTCAGCACAGGTTCCGGAGTCAGCTTAACGCCGATGAAGCGTTCAATGCGGCTCATCAGGGAAAAATCACGGCGTCCCACAAAAGTGATGGCCTTCCCCTTGCGGCCGGCGCGTGCCGTGCGGCCGATGCGGTGCACGTAATCCTCCGGATCACGCGGCAATTCAAAATTCACCACGGCATCCACATCATCCACATCCAGGCCGCGGGCGGCAATATCCGTCGCCACCAAAAGACGCAGACTCCCCCTGCGGAAGGAATCCATGACGCGTTCCCTCATCATTTGGGGCATATCCCCATGAAGGCGGTCCACCGCATAACCGCGGGCCGTCAAACCGTCCACCACGTCATCCACCACCTTTTTGGTATTGGCGAACACCAGCCCCATTTTAATCTTTCCGGTGTCAAGCAGCCGGCTGAGCACCTCAATCCGGGAGGAAAACACCACCTCATAATAAACCTGTTCAATGGTAGGCACCGTCAGCGTAGGCCGTTCAATGGAAATCTGGATGGGCTCCTTCATGAACCTGCTCACCAGACGGTTGATTTCCGGAGACATGGTAGCGGAAAAAAACAGGGTCTGCTTCGTTTCCGGCATGGCCTCCGCAATGCGTTCGATGTCTTCCAGAAAACCCATATCCAGCATCTCGTCCGCCTCATCCAGAATCAGCATGCGGAGTCCGTCCAGCCTTAATGCCCCGGACTCCATCAGATCCATGACGCGTCCGGGCGTCCCCACCACAAACTGCACCCCGCGGCGCAGGGCGTCCAGTTGCGGACGGAAAGAAGCCCCCCCGTAAATGGGGACGGCGGAAACGCCGTCCATAAATAAAGCAAGCTTGTCCACCTCCCGGCAAATCTGAACGGCCAGTTCCCGAGTAGGACAAAGAGCCAGCACCTGAACGCAGCGTTCCTCAGGCTCAATGCACTCCAGGGCCGGAATGGCGAAGGCAAGCGTTTTTCCGGAACCCGTATGGGACAGCCCCACAATATCGGCCCCACTGATCGCGGCGGGAATCGCCTGCTCCTGAATGGAGGAAGGAGTATCGAAGCCGAGCACTTCGATAGCCTCCAGAATCTCCGGTGAAATACCAAGAGCCGAAAAAGAAGATGTTTGAGTCATGGGGAAAAATGATCTGTCAAAGTCACGGAAGAAGCTGAACATTCTTCCCTCCCGTGTCCAGCCAAAAGAACGGAAGATACCGTAGATGCCACGATTTCCGCAAAGCCGCCTGCGAATAAAAAAACGGCTCTCCCCGCTTCTGGTCTTTACTGTCACACACGGGGTTGCAACTTGCAGGGGCGTATTCGCGTATGATACAAATATTTCCCTCCGAATTCATGGATAAAACGCCAAACAAATCACAGTCCTCCCTGCTGGGGATTTTCATCAACATCCTCCTCCCGGTGTTGATTCTGGACTATTGCAGCGCGGGGCCCGCCAATCCCCTGGAACGCCCGGAAGGAGAAAATTTCTGGCATATCGGCCCGGTATGGGCCCTCGTCATCGCCCTTTCCCTCCCCCTTGTCTATGGCATCCGTTCCCTGGTCGTCTCCAGGAAATTTGACCTGATGTCCGGCGTCGGCATGGCCGGCGTGCTGCTGACGGGCGTCATCAGCATCTTCGTCATCGGCCCGGAAGGGCGCATCCACAGCGCCACACCCTGGCTGTTCGCCGGGAAAGAAGCCCTGATCCCCCTTATCCTGGCGGCGGCGGTCGTCGTCTCCCGGTCCGCCGGCACGCCCCTTCTCAACATGTTTATCTACACGCCGGAATTATTCGACGTGCGCAGGATAGAACAAACGGTGGCCGCCAACGGCGAGGAACGGGCTTATCAGAAACTGCTGGCAAACTCGTCCTGGATTCTGGCGGGCACGCTGGTTGCCTCCTCCTTCGGCAATTTCTTCCTGAGCCTCTCTTTCATGTCTTCCGTCATACAACAGCCGGAAGCGGAACAGCAAGTGGCCTACAACGCCGCCATCGGCAGTATCACCTGGTGGGGCTTCCTGATCATCGGGATACCCATCCTGGCAGCCCTTGTCTTCATCATGACCCGCCTGATTAAACGGCTCGGCAGGCTGACCGGCCTCTCGCGGGACGAACTCCTTCTCAAATAACCCCCAAACCATGCGCCTCCATACTTCATGCATCCTGGCTGCCGCCATCGCCCTTCATGCGGCGTGGGCGGACACTCCCCGGTTCGACCGGGTCTTCGGTTCCCATATGGTACTTCCCCACGGGAAAAACATTCCCGTTTCCGGTACGGCCGCCCCCAACAGGGAAATAACCGTCACTTTTGGAAACACTGCCCTGAAAACAAAAACCGACTCCAAGGGGAAATGGAGCGTCACGCTGCCCCCCATGCCTCCCTGCGCCACAGGCCAGACGCTGGCGGCCGTGCAAAACGGGGACTCCGCCAAATTGGAAGATGTGCTCGTGGGGGAAGTATGGCTGGCTTCCGGCCAATCCAACATGCTGTTCCGTCTGAACCAGACCACGACGGCCAAAGAAGACATAGCGGCTTCCGGAGACGACCAGCTCCGTCTGCTCAACAACGTTCCGCAAGCCCACACCAACAATGCCCCCTACTCCGCGAAAGACTTTGACGCCGTCACCACGGACAACTTCTATAAAGGGCAATGGGCCGCCAGCTCTCCCGCCACCTCAGGGCCAATGACTGCCGTGGGCTACTACTTCGGGAAAAAACTCCGCGAAGGGCTGGGCATTCCGGTAGGCATCATCCACTCCTCCCTGGGAGGCTCGGAAATCGCAGCGTGGATCCCCCAGCAGGTCATTAATGCCAACAACAGCTTCCGCACCCTGCGCGGCAATCACTGGCTGGACTCCCCCCTTATCTCCGACTGGCCAGGAAAAACATCTCTCCGCGTCTGAACCAGGGCTCTCCGGACCATCCCTACAAGCCGGCGTTCCTTTACGAATCCGGCATTGCATGGACAACGGCCCTCCCCATCACGGGCGTCATCTGGTATCAGGGCGAATCCGATGCGGAGATCATTGACAATGCCCAAAACAGCATGCTGCTGAAAACCATGATCTCCTCCTGGAGAAAAGCTTTCCGTAACCCGGAAATGCCTTTCGTCATGATCCAGCTCCCCCGCATCAACGACCCGTCAAAAATCCGTGCCGGATGGCCGGAATTCCGAGAAATGCAGGACGCCGTGGCCAAAACCGTTCCAAAAGTTTACAGCGTCAACACCATTGATCTTGGCTCCACCAATTCCGACGTTCATCCTCCATTCAAGCGCCCTGTGGGGGAACGTGCAGGAAATACTGCCCTGAACAAGGTTTACGGTAAAAAGATCCCCTGTGAAGGCCCTGCCCTCAAGGCCTTCAAACCTTCCGGTTCCAACATCCTGGTTCAACTGGATCAAGCTGCCGGACTGACCACCACGGACGGCAAAGAACCGGCCCAGTTTGAAATTGCCGGGACGGACGGAACTTATCATCCCGCCGCAGCGGAAATCATAAACAGGAAAGGCAACACAGCCGTTATCCGCCTCTCATCACCGGAAGTAAAATCCCCCAAACACGCCCGGTATTGCTGGAACCGTTTCGTGACCCCCAACCTGGTCAACGGCAACCAGCTCCCCGCCCGTCCCTTCCGGACGGACGAACCTGTTCTGAAAAAATAACTTTTACCACACCATCACTCCATGAACCTTCATCTTATCCTCGCTTCTCTGACAGCCACACTCTCACTGGGCATTGCGGCACAAGCTGCTCCCGCCAAAGTAGCCTGCGTGGGGGACAGTATCACCTTCGGCACCGGCCTTAAACCCGGAGAAACCCGGTATCCGCAAGTGCTCGCCACACTCATGGGGCCGGACTTTGACGTCAGAGGCTTCGGCAATCCCGGAAAAACGGCAGGCGACTACCCGGGCCAGGCAGGACGCTGGTACGGCAGCACCAGGGAACACAAGCAAGCCCTGGAATTCAAGGCGGATATTTATATCTGCAACCTTGGCATCAACGACACGGGCCGCTGGTGGAACCCCGAACTGTTCTCCAAAGGCTATGACGCTCTGCTTCATGCATGGAAAAACGCCAATCCCAAAACACGGTTCTTTGCCTGGGGGCTGCTGGGGCCGGACTACCGCGGCCCGCTCAACAAGAAGGCATTTCCCGGCAACTGCTATCCGGACGTACGTAAATATGCAGGCTCGGACAACGGCTCATCCGCCAACCGCCCGGAAGCAGAAAAACTGATTGCCGCCGTAGCGCGCAAGTACAAAGTCAGTCTCTTTGACGCGCTGCACCCGCTCTCCGACCATCCGGAATGGTACGTTGACGGGTTGCACCCTACGGAACAGGGCGCACGGCGCATTGCGGAAATCACCTTTGCCAAGCTGGCAAAAAGCCTCAGGCTTAAGCAGCCCGCCCCCAGATTGGAACCGGGCACCGGCAACGTGATTATCAACAACCCAGGCAACTCCGGCATCCTTTTGGATGGATGGAAACTGACGGACGGAACCAATACGCTCATCTTTGAAAACTCCACCGTCATTCATCCCAAGGACAGGCTTATCATCGCCATTGGCCCGGAAACTCAAAAAGACCCGACCAAGCCCCTGCAAATCAAGTCCGCCCAATCCCCTGCAGCTTTCCGCCTCATTCCTGCGAAAAAATATTAAAAACTTCCAGAACCGTTTATGGGAACATGCGGAACTCCTGCATGTTCCCATAAGCCCGGCACACGCTATTCCGCCCGCACACACCCGCGGCAGGCGGCATGACTGCGTCACAGGCAGTTTCCCCGCTATCCCGGAAACTCATTTCTATCCTGTTTTAATTGAGCATTTCTGTCTCCAAAACGGTCTACAGTGCATGGAACAGAATAAAAGCAAATCATCCGCATGCCGTCTGCTTGGCCCCCTGGCCACCAACACCAGCATGGACTTCGGCGTTCTGTTGCTGCGCCTGGGCGTAGCAGTCATGATGCTCGTGCATGGCATTCCCAAACTGGGCATGCTTATCAGCGGAAACTGGGCGGCGTTCCAGGATCCTCTGGGAATCGGCAATTTTCTGTCCCTGCTGCTGTGCGTAGGCGCGGAATTCGGATGTTCCGTCCTCCTCTTGCTGGGATTCCTCACCCGTCTGGCCGCCCTTATCCTGATTATTAACATGTGTGTAGCGCTCTTTCTTGTCCTTGGGCTTTCCGGCTGGGGAGCGCAGGAACTTGCGGCCATCTACCTGCTGATCTATCTGACCATCTTCTATACGGGACCGGGCAAATTCTCCCTGGATGCCTGGTGGCTCCGGCGCGACTGCAAGATAGAAGTGGAATGAAAACAGCTCCTCCCGCGCGGTCTATGGCAAAAATACTTCTTTTTTCACTCGCCGCGGAGGGAGCCTTCCTCTAGGATGCTGGTACACCCAGTTCATCCGTTCAATGTCCGGCAAACTAACCTACAAGCAATCGGGGGTCGATACCAAAGAAGCAGCCGCTTTTGTATCCGACATCAGCTCTCACGTTAAAAGAACGCAAAAACAGAGATCCCTTCACCAGGCCTTTGGCCTTTTCGCCGCTGCCTATGATTTGAGTTCCTACAAGGAACCGGTCATCGTCACCGGGTGCGACGGCGTAGGCACCAAGACGGAAATTCTCTTTGAACTGGACATGGTGGAAACCGCCGGCAAAGACCTGGTGGCCATGAACGTCAACGACATTCTTACCACGGGCGGCGCCCCGCTCCTTTTCCTGGATTATCTGGGCATCTCCAATCTGGAACGGGAACGCTCCCGCATCACCCGCCTGGTGGCCGGCATGTGCGACTACCTGGAATCCTGCAACTGCATCCTGGCCGGAGGGGAAACGGCAGAAATGCCCGGTGTGGTGCCGGAATCCATCGTGGAACTCTCCGGCTTCTGCATCGGCTGTTGTGAAAAAAGCAAACTGATTGATCCGAAAACCGTCCGGCCCGGAGACGTATTCATCGGCTACAAATCCGACAGCTTCCATGCCAACGGCTGGAGCCTCATCCGCCGCATTCTGGAAGAAAATCCGGATGTAGTTGATGAAGAGGAACTCCGTTCCCTTCTTCAGCCCACCCGCTTGTACCATGACGTGGTGGCAGATATGCGCCGCTTCAATGTCACCCCGAAGGCATACGCCCATATCACGGGGGGAGGCCTCCCGGAAAACCTGGAACGCTTCCTGGGCGACTACGGCGCAGACCTCTCCATTCCCTATTGGGACAACACTGCAGCCCAGAAAATCCTGAAGCATGTGGATCCGCAGGACCGCTTCAACACCTTTAACATGGGCATTGGCTGGGTAGCTATCGTGAGACCTGAAGATGCGGAAGCCGCATTGAAGGCAGGTCCGGGCGGCACGGTCATCGGCACGCTGAGAGAAGGCCGCGGCATTCATGTCAAAGTACAGGGCGAATAAAAACACCATCTCCTTGCAACGGATACGCCACACTTACAGGACAATCTTTTCATCATCATCCCATGAGCGATTTTCTTAAACACGAGTGCGGCGTAGCCGCCATTCGTCTGCTTAAGCCTCTCTCTTATTTTCAGGATAAATACGGCTCCACCCTCTGGGCGTTCAACAAACTGCTCATCCTGATGGAAAAGCAGTACAACCGCGGACAGGACGGCGCGGGCATAGGCTGCGTCAAGCTGAACATGCCCCTGGGGCAAGTTCGCTTTCTCCGTTGAGGGTGTCCACATTGTCGTTGATCGCAATGTAGCGGACGCCTTTGCTTGGGAAGTAGATTTCTGTGTATTGGCCGGTCAGAATGTAGTTTCTGCCTAAGCGGGATAAGTCCTTTGTCACAACGCAGTTGATTTTCCCGTCCTCAATGTCGTCGATCATCCGCTGGAAGCTCGGCCTGTCGAAGTTCGTGCCGCTCCATCCATCGTCGATATACTCGTCTACTACGGTCAATCCATGCTCGGCGGCGTACTGCCGAAGCATCATGCGCTGTGTCTGGATGCTGCCGCTTTCGCCTTGCAGCTCATCGTCACGGCTCAATCTCAAATAAAGTGCGGTGTTATAAATCGTTGTATTGTATGGTTGTTTCATCAAAAATCCTCCTTAAAAAGAAACAACCCACGCTTATACAATACTCGCTGGTACAAGTATATCATAAGCGTGGGCTGATTGACAGTCACAAATCTATCTTTTTTCAGGAAGCAGCGGCGGCGTGCTGGATTACATCTTCCAGCAGGCTGTTCAGCGGCTTCCCGTTCTCTGCAAAATGCTCCGATACTTTGATACGGATTTTCCCCATGACAAAATACTGGGTGCCGTCCGCAGCGGTAAGCATCGTGCCGCTGTTGTTGGTGTTATTTTCGCTCTTGGCTTTTACCATAGGCATTTACCTCCATAAATGAAATATGCCCGACAAGGCAATGTCAGGCTGGTGTGGCGCAGGCTGTTCCAATGTCAACCAAACCGTGTCAACCGGCACAAAAGACTTTGAAAACAATCCGCAGGCGCTCTATTATTCTATTTTACTTTTTCTTTGATTTCTTGGTTGACATGGTTGACAAAGGGGAGAAGTGCCTGAAATATCAGGTTTTTTCCTGTCAACCGGCTGTCAACCGAAACGTCAACCAAACTGTCAACCGGCGGCTTTTTCAGAATGGAAGCTCCATCTGCCGGGCTTCTTCCTCCGTGATCTCCCGAAAACCGTCCTTGTCTGCTGGGGGCTGGTTGACACGCTCCCAGCCTTTTTGTGAACCGTATTTCTTATATCTCTTAGGGCTTTTGTAGGCTGTCCAGCCCTGTATGCTGCCGTTTGCAATGCCGGTATTCATAATCTCGCAGATTGCCCGTGTTTCCCACTCTGCCGGGGGATTGCTGTTCCCCAACGCTTCCTCGTAAAGCTGTTTGGAACATACCCTGTCGCCGGTGTAGTCCTCCAAATAGGCGTAGATCATACCGGCCTGCGTGTCCTCCTGCATAAAATCCTGCTGGTGGGCTTTTAAGTATGCGTTCATTTCTGCGCTGAATGACAGCTTATATTTCCCGCTGCGGTAGATCGTCATGGCTTCCGCCCACATCTGGCTGATATACGCCCTCGCCGCCGCTTCATCGTCCAGTATGTGAACCTCCGCCCGTTCCGGGTACACGGTCACGGGGATAAAGCGCCGGTTGCCGGTGCGGTCACGGGGAAGAAAGTCCTGCCGGTTGGTGGTTCCGCCAAACACGCATTGACGAAGCCGGTCTGCCGGATGGGTTTCATACGGTACTTTGTAGGTTTCTTTCTGGCGGCTTAAAAACGACTTGATTTCCTCAATGCTTCTGGCGTTGGCGGTGGCGATCATCTCCGACATTTCCATAATCCAATGCCCTTGCAGCTTTCGGTATACGTTTTCATCGTCCAGCTTCTTTAGGTCGTCTGAAAACCATTCGTCCCTGACTGCCAGAAGCCGGAAAAAGGTGGATTTTCCGGCTCCCTGACCGCCTACCAGACAGAGCATGACTTCAAACTTGCTCCCCGGCTGAAATACCCGCCGGATGGCTCCCATCATAAACAGCTTCAGGGCTTCAAAGGTGTACTCGTCCGTATCTGCTCCCAGAAAGTGATGCAGAGCATAGCGGATGCGCTCGGTTCCGTCCCATTGCAGGCTGTTCAGGTAATCCCTGACCGGATGGTAGCGGTTTTCATTGGCAACAATCTTGATGGCGCTCTGCACCTTTTTCT
>OLZQ01000765.1_pt1 | contig 15267 bp, 7 predicted proteins | sample 1644511 | NCBI WGS metagenome assembly OLZQ01 (sample SAMEA103958132, study PRJEB25191) | human gut metagenome | biome: human-associated habitat [ENVO:00009003]; feature: intestine environment [ENVO:2100002]; material: feces | place: Germany | collected 2013/2015 | reverse complement strand
CGTTTGCATCTGTCTGGTAAGCATTTATCAGATCTTGACTGGGCAGGAAGAAACCGTCACCTCCGTAAGGGCTGCCTCCACCCGGAGAATTCAACAGATTGCTCCAGTTGATGCGGCCGGCACTTTCGGTACCGTCATTCATGGAATATTGAATGGCAAAAACAGATTCTTTACCGTTTTCATTAGTTACTAAATCCAATCCCTGGAAATCGTCAAGCAAACCGTAACGGTTGCTGGCAGTCACTTGGTCGCAAAGCGAAACGACTTCCCTCAGCAGCTCTTTATTGATGGAAGTTACGGCATGCGTAATCTCATCTTGCTGATACGCCTGGTACAGCTTGATTTTAGCCGCATAGGCCAGTGCTATGTATTTATGAATACGCCCTACCTCCGGCTGTGATGCAGGAAGCTGTTCGGCGGCATCAAGCATCTCCTTGGCCAGCATACTCAGAATCTCGTCACGGGTAAACTCATTGTTCGGAATATCCGGATATTCGGAAATCTCAACGTTCTCATCAAAATAAGGTATCTTGTTGAAAAGGCGGCTTAATTCAAAATAATAATGGGCACGAAGCACTTTCATCTCCGCAATGCGGGATACACGTCCGTTTACCTGCTCATCTGTTGCAGCATTCAGTACGCGCAATGCAGAGTTACAACGCTGTACACTGCAATATAGATGATACCACTTGCTGTCCAAGAATCCATTGGTTGCATCCATATCAAATGTCTCCATACGGTGCACTTCATTAAGGTCACCGACACCACCACCGCCTTTATAGGCATTATCCGAACGCACCTCACCATAAGTCCAATTGGAAGTAGGATGACACCATACACTCCAACTCTGTCCCTCGGGACCACCCAAAGCAGCATACGCGGCATTCACTAAAAGGTCGGCACCTTCTGTAGAAGTCATAATATCTTCGTTCAAGCTACCCTGGGGCTTCAAATCCAGGAAACGGTCTTCATTACAGCTTGCAGTCATCAGCGCTACTGCGCCAAGCATATATAAATGTTTCAATTTCATAATAGTATAGTTTTAAAGTTTAGAAACCAAATGATAATCCCAAAGAGAACGTACGGGGCAACGGATAAGGATAGCCCAGACCTTCAGGGTCGGCACCCATATAACCGGTAATCGTAAACAAATTCTGAGCCTGGAAATAAATGCGCGCATGACGCATCTTCATCTTGTCGAGAGCTGCTTTAGGAAGCGTGTAACCCAATGTCAGGCTTTTCAGCTTGATATACGAACCATTTTCAATATAGAACTCAGAAACTTCGTGCTCATTGTTGCTGTTAAGGGTGGTTAAAGCAGGTACACTGCTATTGTAAACACCCGTCTTTTCAAAGTTCTCGTAGGCATGCATGGCATCGAGCAGGCGGGTAGAATGATTACCGGTCCAGCATTGGAACAAATCCGTATAATATTTGGAGTTGTTATAGGCATCACGAATCATACCGTTGAAGAACATGCTGAGGTCAAAGCCTTTCCAAGATGCCCCAAGATTCAGACCTGCAATCACTTTCGGATTGTCAGACCCCAACCATACACGGTCGTTCGTATCAATCGTACCGTTACCATCAGCATCCACCTCCTGCTGGGTACGGAACACTCCATCTGTCTTGAAGCCCATCCATGAACCGAACGGTTGACCAACCAAGGTCTTGTCAACACCATTACCGCCACCATAAGTATAGTAAATTTCTTCCGACAGCTCTGTCACTTCATTCTTGTAATATGAAAGGTTAAATGCTACATTATACTGGAAATCCTTCACCTTATCATTCCAGGTCAATGCCATCTCGAAACCTTTATTGTTCATCGTACCACCATTATACCAGCAGTAACCACCCTCGCCAATGACAGCAATATACGGTTTCTCTACAAGCATATCACTTGTCTTCTTATCAAAATAATCGAGAGAAGCACTCAGACGTCCATTCAGGAAAGCGGCGTCCACACCAATATTGAGTTGTCTTGTACTCTCCCACTTCAAATCGGGATTGGTAGACCTCACTTTGTAACCACCGGGAGCCAAAGTCGTTCCATCACCGTTCATGTTGTAGCTTGCATCCTTCAGACTAATCAAGTATTTAGTATAGGGGGACTCATTATCAATAATATCGTTACCATTGATACCCCATGAAGCACGTAGTTTCAAATCTGCCAACCAATTCTTGGTCGCTTCCATAAACTTCTCACTTGAAATGCGCCAGCCTGCCGACACTGAAGGGAAGTAATCCACATTATTACCCTTTGCCAAGCGGGAAGAAGCATCACGGCGTACCGTAACAGAAGCCAGATACCGTCCTTCATAATCATAATTCACTTTACCAAAGTAAGACACCATGCCATAATTGGAAGCACCGGCACCTACATTCTTACCGGCAGTCACACCGTCGAGATAAATATAATCTTCATCTTCTACAGCCAGTCCCGTACCATAACCGAACATGGATTCCGAATGGTTCTTCTTGGCTTCTGTACCAAGAAGTGCAGTCAGATTGTTCTTTCCAAAAGCTTTGCTATAAGTCACGGTATTGGTCCATACCCAATCCAGTCTTTTGTTGGATGATTGAGTCAGCTTATTGACCTCATCGCGTGCCCATGCCGGCTCAAAAGTTTTGTTGGTTTCATCATAATAATTCATACCGAAATTGGTTTTCAGCACCAGGTTCTTAATCGGTTCAATTTCAAGGAATGCATTACCAAAGATACGCCAGTAATCATGTTTGTTCTGTTTTTCATTCTCCAACAAACGTGCCATATTGGGGGCATCACCCAAAACATCATTGATGGCATCGTTATAATTGCCATTCTCATCATAAACCGTCTTGGCAGGATGCTGTTTGATGGCATTCTCATCTACACCGGCCGGACTGAGGGTCTGTGTCCAACGATTGATAGCAACGTTCTCGCCGATGCGCAAGCGATTGTCAAGATAATGATAGTTAGAACTGATGCGGGTATTGATACGCTGGAAATTCGTATTCTCTACCAGACCGTCATGGTCGAGATAGTTCAACGCTAACGAGAAGGCACCATTGTCAGAGCCCTTTGAAAGTGTCGCACTGTAATTCTGCATCAAGGCAGTGCGATAAACCACATCGCGCCAATCCGTATCAACGGCATGTACTTTAGCTCCATTCAGGCCGATATAGTCTTGAAGTTGAGGAGTTGCACCATTACCATATATTTCGCTGCTTGGCGTAGCTCCATTATTGGCATACTTATAAGCCGACCAATAAACCTGGCCCCACTCATCTGCATTCAACATATCAAAGCCACATTGATAGGTCTGCAAAGTCAACGACATATCAAAATCCACACGGGTCTCCCCTTTCTTGGCACGTTTGGTAGTAATGATAATCACACCATTGGCAGCCTGTGCACCATAAATAGAAGCGGAAGCGGCATCCTTCAATACCGATACAGACTCTATATCGTCGGGGTTCAACGTGTTCATGTCGCCTTCCACGCCGTCGATAAGAATCAAAGGGTCGGAGTTATTCAATGTCCCGATACCCCTCACCCGTATAGAAGAGTTATTATCACCGGGACGGCTCGTCGTATTAACGATAGAGACACCCGGCAACATGCCTTGCAAACCGGTCGTCACATTAGCGATAGGACGATTGGCTAAAACATCATGGTCTACCGAAACGACCGATCCCGTTAAATTTATTTTCTTTTGAACACCGTAGCCTACCACCACTACCTCGTCCATCAAATTGGAATCTTCGTTCAATCGAATTTCAATGGGATTTTCATTCGTGACAGGAACCTCTGTCTTTTTATAGCCGATAGAAGACACGACCAGCAGAGCGTTATCCGAAATATTATTGATAGTAAAATTTCCATCTACATCGGTCGAAGTTCCTATCGAAGAACCTTTTACGATAATACTGGCCCCGATAATGGCCTCGCCTTTTTCATCGACTACCTTACCGGAAACAGAACGGGACCGTTTAGCCGCTTGCTGCTGTTTGGAAAGCAAAACAACTACATTATCGACTTTCCTTTGGAATGTGATATTCGTTCCCTTCAATAACTGTTTCATGGTCTCTTCCAAAGATGCATTGTCGGTTTTCACCGTCACGAGTTTATCAAGCCCCTCTAACTCCACATTATAAAAGAAGCTATAATTGCTCGACCGTTCGATTGTTTTTATGGCTTCTTTCAACGGCTTATTTTTAATATCTACCGTAATCTGCGCCTGAATATTGAGCGTAAAAAGCGCAAACAACAAGCATAGCCACCTCATCTTAAAATGGTTTGATTTCATACGTTTTTCATTTTTATTTCTTTGATTAAAAAGATATTAGTATAAAAGGTATCTGCAATAATGTGTTACTTTTAATTTCCATCGTCTATTGGGTATACAAGTAGCGACCCAGATTTATCCAAGCCTATTTTACAATTAACATTTATTAAATTATCTAATTCTTAAATGATTCGACATGTGCCATTTTCATAAGCAAAAAGGGGAGCCGGCTCGACGCAAACACCAAGCATTCTTATCCCCATAGGGAAATATTCAAAAGAGGAGCTGTTATATTATTTTTTATGAAGCATGATGACAGAATCGCGCACTTCATAATGTAATGACGATGTCATCGACAAGATATCGAGAGCATTTGTAATGCCTCCGCTTCCTATCGAACCGGTGAAAAAATATTGTCCTTCGGGAAACGCCGAGTCGAAAACGATTTTTACGTTATATACACGAGATAAAACCTTAACGATGTTTTCCAGCGATTCATTTTCGAAACGTAAATTTCCATCGGTCCATTCGACATATTCCTTCGAATAAACCTTACCGACCTGCATGGTTCCCGTGTTTCTGTCATACACCAGTTTCTCGTCGGGCTGCATGACATAGCGATCGCTCTCCGACGCCACATCGACTTTCCCTGTCAACAAAACGACCGACACCTCGCTATCGTCTTTATAAGCACACACGTCGAAAGCCGTACCCAATACTGTAATTTCAAGACCGGCAGCCTTTACGACAAACGGGCGCTCCTTATCGGGAGTCACCTCGAAATAGGCTTCCCCATCGAGCTCGACGATTCTTCTTTCCCCATTAAAATCATGCGGATAACTAATTTGAGAGGCTGAATTTATATTTACTTTCGTACCATCGGGCAATTGGACTTTGGCTCGTTCCCCACTCTCGGCAGTTACTACCAACGGGAGAGTATCCACCTTTGAATCGAGTCCCAACTCATATACGGCCAACGCAGCGATAATCGGTAAACAGACAACGGCGGCCCACCGCAACATCGGAACAAAGGAGAATCGTCTATGCGACTTTTTCTCCCGGGATTCTATGTCCTCTTTAATGCGGGTATACAGACGTTCATAGACTTCCTCATCGAGATGAGAATCGCTTCTTTCAATAGCTTGCATAATCCATCGGTCGAGCGAATCGTTATTTTTTATCCACTCGCACAATTCCTTGACTTCTGCCGTCGAAGCGTTTCCGTCGAGGTACTTCTCGATGAGTATTTTGAAATATTCCTTATCCATTTGTTCCTTTACCTAGTATAAAAGCAAATCGGCTCGCACGTCTAATCGTTTATAGTTAAACTATCTTAATTAAAGCGGCATAAATCACTAAGGGTAACAACTCATCGTAATGGGCCATCAATTTATCCCTCATAAATTTAAGCGCCAACGACAATTGCGTCGCGACGGTACTCTCCGAAATATTCAGCTCGACCGCTATTTCTTTATTCGTAAAATGCTTACGTTTACTCAAAACAAATATTTTCTTACGCGACGGCGGCAGTTCCTCGGCAAGTCGGTCGATATATTCTTCCAGCAACTTACCGTCCAGCTCTCCATCGGCATTATCGCTATATTCTTCCGAAGATTCAAGAACATATTCCGCATAAATATATTCGACAGTCTGCCGCTGATACACGTTCATCAACAGATTCTTAGCTATGGTACAAAGATAAGAAATCAACGATTTATCGGGACTCACCTGATCGTGTATCTCCCACAACCGGACAAACGTACGTTGTACGATTTCCTCCGCCCAATAACTGTCTCCGCCAGATATTCTCATGACAAAGTTGTATAATTTACCACTATACAACTTGTATACCTTTTCAAAGGCATCGAAAGAACCCGATTTGAGGCCTACGATAATATTGTCACATTCACTTTTCAACTCTGGCAATAATAATATAATATGCAAATGTAAACCATCTGCCTAAAAATATTATTATTTACATGTTATTTTTCCAATAAATATCTATTTCGCCAATGGAAATAATAATATTATTCTTTATTTAATCTGAAATTAATAGCCCCAAAGACGCCTAAGCGCATTTTCCGCCTCATACGACGCCTTAAAATTGGGTTGAATGACTATTCTGTTGTTTCTATCGATCGCGCCCCAGCGGTTTCTCCCGACCTCCACAACGGCAAAGCCCTCGTCGTTGAATCCTCGTGCATTGTAATATTGCGGTTTAATGAACCAATTCCCATAATAATCAAGATAACCGTACAATCCACTCTTGGAATCGCGGGTCTCCCATAAATCGATTCCGCGCAATCTCCCCTTCTCCATCGAAGTAATAGCGTTATCCACATCGTAGCTGTGCTCGAACACCGGATTTATCACCACTTTCCCAGCCATATTTATGGCTCCGTACCGCACACCAATTTGCACTCGCGCCAGTCCGTTGTTACGGAAACGTTGTGCAGATCTGAATTTAGGCTGTATTACCCACATACCCAAGTCATTGACATAGCCATATAATCCGGTAGCCGGATTTTCGACCGGAGTCAAACGACTAGCCGCCTGCGAACCATAACTTCCCGAATACAGAGGAAACCCTCCTAAACCGGCACAAGAACAAACAAAAAACATGAAAATAAACAAGAATATCGAGATCGGGTATTTCATGAGATTTGAATTTTAAGGTTTTATCATACAAACTCTTTTCTAACATAAAAGCGTATATCTTCGCCCCTTTTTTACAACATCACAAATATAAACAAATTTTTAAAAACCAAACCTTTGGAACAGAGAGAAAGGGATAAAACAAGATTCCTATTCAAAAAAGAAAGGCGGAATTAACATTCCGCCCAACGTCTTATCCATTATTCTTTCACAATAGACAGTTTCCCACCGGGAGCACCCAGCACATCGCCTATAATCTTATTATCCTTGATTTTCGCACGGCGGCATTTTACCAATGTTACGGCGGCCTTTCGTTTGTGGAACGGTTTATAGGTTGTATTCCTTTGAATCACATTCCCTGTAAACGAAATACCGTCTACGCTTTTTGCATACAAAATAGGATAGTCGAACGGATTGAATGTATTGTTCTCAATCCTGATATTGCTATGGAACGGATACTTCGTATCGGGCTGGGGAATTTCCGGCTCGATAGATATGATGGCTTCACAAAACTGATACATGGAAGACATACAGGGATAACGGAAGTCGTTTCCTTTAATAAGCACATCTTTTACCGCACCCGATTCGTACCAATAATTCGCATCGCCCGCAATCAATATAGCCGACCCGCTCGACTCGAACACATTGTTTTCAATCACTACTTTTCCCGGTGTGGAAACCAGTAATCCCCGCGCCCGGCAAGAACCGAAAAACGAGTTGCGAATATCGACATCGGGAGTCCACGTGAGATTCTCCAATGCAGCGCCTACCCCGATTTCTTCCGGCAAATCCGATGTCAATTCCAATTCGAACTCATACTCGTCTATCGCCTTGAACGAGCGTATATTTGCAGTAGCAACCGTGCGCATGGTGTTGTTTTCGATCATACCGACTTTATCTCCCGGAAATCCCCACTCCATACCTTTGCTCATGTCGTGCATAAACCGGCAGACAACCTTATCGGAAGAAAGGACTTTCACCACCCGGACACAGGTTCCATGTACGTTTATGGGATCGTCCATCAAACCAGCCCAACGACAACTGTCGACCGTAATTTTACCTTTACACCCCATCAAATGGAAACCGTCGTCGTGACCGCTCAATATGCGTCCCTTCGCCGCATTGGGCTCTACACTCACTTTTTTGAACGCAATATCAGAAGAATATTGTGCCAAGATACCCAAGCCGGCGGTATGATATACCTGCACATCGGACAACCGCACATCGTGGCTGCCACAGATAAAAATTCCGGCATGGTCTCTCGTGCTATGCCTCAGCACCAACCAGTTACCCTCGGCCGGGTATCGTTCGAATCCTCCCTTCCGACTCAACCGCACAATACCATACCGAGGTGAAACGGCCGTATAGTCTCTCCAATTCCTCCCCAGCACCAAATCACCCGTACCGGGAACCACGAAATGCGTATCAGACTCAAATTCTATCATACTGCCTAATGCACTTTTCCAGCCTTCACCCACGAATACCAGCTTGCCGTCTTCAATGATATAGGGAGATTCGAGGACATTGATTTCGATCTCGAAAAAATCGCTACCCACCTTTGTCACACGAGCCTGAGCCGTAAGCGGTATATCCCAATCGATAGAGAAATTTTTCAAGGTAACGCCATCGCAATTCTCAACGGTTATCGGTTGTATTCGATCGTGCATGACGAACTGCGAGCCGTTCCCGTCGACAGTGATATTGTGAAGCCCCTCGAAAAGCATTGCCAATCGCTTCGGAAAAACATCGTAGGTATTGGTCTCATAATAATTTTTCTCATGAGCATATTGAGGCCAAAAATCATAACGTCCTTCGGGAAAGACAAGGGTTACCGGCTCTTTTCCCCTACAAGCCTCTATCGCTTTTTGAACATATGCTACGGCATTCTCCCTCGTATCGGGTTTCAACCCAAAGTCGGCTACCGAAATCACAGTATCCGCATATCCTTTACTGCCCAAAAAAATCGATGCTATGCCGACTACACTTACCCATACGCGTGTCGAAAATTTCGTTCCCATTCTTAATCTTGTTAAATATTTCAATGTTGCAAATTTATAACTATTTTGCAAACTCCAAACTTTTTAATTTCTCCCATGCTCCTCGTGTGAAATCGGGAATACGTACAGGAACAGATCCATTTCTTACTGAATATTCAGTCAATTCGACCAAGCAAGACCATTCGGCAGCATCATAAACATCTTGATCCAAAGGCAATCCATTCCTTAAACAATAAATCAAGCGATAGTCCATAATAAAGTCCATACCTCCATGCCCACCTACTTTTCGAGCTAAATTTCCAATTTCTTTCACAAACTGATGTTCATAAGCCTTCAAGAGAGAATCCAATTTCTCTTCCGGTAAGAAACAATGTGCATTCGGTTCTAAGGCAATCCCTTCCACCGGATATTTCTGTGCAAAACCCTTTGTTCCGCCGATTACATGATGCCGGTCATAAGGTCGAGGACTTGTCACATCGTGTTGAATCAAAATCGTTTTCCCTTTTTCAGTCTTAATAAGAGTAGTGTTCATATCTCCTAAATCATATTTTTTAGAAGCAAACGCATGTTCTTCCCCCAAACGACTCCGAGAATATTCCGTCAATCCGAACTGGTCACTCGACATCGACACCAAATAATTCATTTTATCTCCCCGATGAATGTTCATTATTTGACAAATCGGGCCTAAGCCATGCGTCGGATATGGATTCCCCGTATGATCCGTATTATATTTCAATCTCCACATATCCCAATATCCCGATACCGATGCAGTGTCAAAATTATATTCTCTTAAATCGTGAATATAAGCCCCTTCTCCATGAACAATTTCTCCGAAAACGCCCTGTTGAGCCATATTCAAAGTAGCCAACTCAAAAAAATCGTAGCAACAGTTTTCCAGCATCATACAATGTTTCCGAGTTTTTTCGGCGGTATTCACCAATTGCCAACACTCATCAACCGTAAGGGCAGCCGGAACTTCCACCGCGACATGTTTCCCCTGCTCCATAGCATAGACCGCAATAGGAGTATGCAACTGCCAATGGGTACAATTATAAATCAAATCTACATCGCTTCGTTCACAAACCTTCTTCCAACTATCGGGGCCACAATATTCCACGGCCGGTCCTCGTCCCTTCGCAGCCAGAATCCTCTGCGCTTTGGCAACCTTGAAAGAATCTACATCGCACAACGCAACCACCCTCACACCTTCTATATTCATAAAACGTTTCACGGCTGCCATGCCCCGAGCACCTACCCCTATAAAAGCAACCCGTACTGTATCCAAAGGTTCAGCTCTTAATGCAAGGACATCGGTTTGTCCCGATTCTCTTTCCGGTTCGGGAAACGGGTCGGCTTTATAAACAGACTTGCAAGCAAACAAAAGCAACAATGCTCCTGTTATAATAATTCTTAGAATCAGATTCATAACTAATACTTTATTTAATCAAAGATTTTGAATATTTACGGTCGTCGAAAACATATCCCCAAACCGGGAAGTCACCCTTATTTTAAGTTGATTATACGGAATAGAAGGCCTACAATAGAACATATGATCAGATTCAGAGGCTTGTATCCAAGTACGCCCGACAGGGAAAGTATTATCTCCCTTCGCCCCGAAAGCATTGTATGCAGTAATATCATACATATTCAGACTACGGAACATCGAACGATAGTTTTGTCCGTTATCTTCGGAATATTCGACTTTCCACGAAGGATCCCAATCCCAAACATTCAGAACGACATTTTTCGGACGTAATATGTTGATTCTTTCTCCCAAAGGATATACTCTCATCTGGTATTGTTCGGGTTGTCCCACACATTTATATTTCCATTTAAATGAGGTTCCGTCCACATCAAATATTTTATACCCGATAGGTGTACCCTCACTACAAATCAGTTCGGGTTGCCACCAATTACCGCACATTGCCGCTACAATGTGTTCTGTCATACCACTACCATCATCTGTCACAACAGAGTTCCAATGCGTATGACCGCTAAGAATCTGAACATCGGCATATCCACGGAGAAGAGCATACAACTGTTCTCTGTTGCCGAAAGACCGAGTCTCGGTTCTGCGCTTAGTAGGTGCATGTAAACAAAGGACAATCGCCTTATCTTTATCAACATACATCAAATCTTTTTGCAACCAAGCAATTTGTTCATCGGAAACGGCATCGACATACTTAGGCCCCGATCCGCCCCAATATTCCACATCATCAAGGACTACGTAATGGACCTTACCCCGATTATATGAATAATAAGTAGGCCCGTAATGTCGTTTATATACCGTATCGGCCTTCAAATCATTGGACTTCACAGCAAGTTCATTTTTGTCGAACACATGATCATGATTGCCGATAACATTATACACAGGAGCATTCAACATCGAAAAAATCTCTTTACTCGATTCATGATACTCTGGTTTGTCAAACACCAAATCTCCCAACACAATATAATGTACACATTCTCCTTTACGGCTCTGCGTTACCCAGCTGTTAAGGTCATTTACAGCTTCTTTCAAATAACTCAACTCAAAATCACGATATAACTGTGGATCACCGATTGCAATAAATGTATGTTTCGTATCATCTTTTTCAAGACGAACAAGCTCAAAATCTTTATGGACAATATCTGTTCGCTGATTGATTTCGGCATAAAACTGGGGTACGCTATTTTTCACGCATACGGTATAACCGCTCGGTGAAGATATATATACATGAGAAGCCGTCGTATTTCGTTTCATTCTATATATACCTTTCTCATCGGTAACAGTGACGTTAGTTCCATCGGTCACTACAACCCCCGGCATTCCTACCCGATTGCAATGCACCCAACCTTTAAGCGTAATACCCGGCATATCCAAGATAATTCCATTTTCAGGATCGTCCTTCTGCTCTACAATAGTATCGGGCTCTTCGGGATCGACGATATCCGTGGAATCGGCAGGTTCTTCCTCTCTTGGTTTTTCGGGTTCGGGCATATCGTTTTTTTCACAACCCAACAAGAAAATACCGGCAAAAGCCAGACATACGAAATAGATAAGATTCTTCATGCTAATTTCTCCTCTTTTGTTTCAAAACTATGGGGCTATCCAGATCAATTGGATAGCCCCATAGAAACTTTATTGAACCATAAATCTCTGCGAATAGGATACACCCATTCCCCGAACGGTAACTACATACCATTGAGAAGGCATATTATTTACAGAAATACTTTTTACCATGTTTTCTTCTACCCTAACTTCCTCTTTATAGACTTGTTTTCCTGATAGGTCTGCAATTTCTATCACATAATTTCCCGAAACAAGGTCTTTCAAAGAAACTTTAAGCATTCCATCGGTTACCGGATTGGGATATACGACAAAGCCTTCGGAAACAAGGGTTTCTACCCCGCTTTCGCCTGTAACATTGAGATATACCAATTGAGTGACACGACAGCCCGCTTCGTCCTCGGCGACAATCGTAAACGAATATTCCTTCGCCGGAGCATTAGGAGTTCCACTAATTAATCCGACACCATCTTCCAACGAGCTTATAGACAAGCCATAAGGGAGAGAACTACCTTCTTCAATAGACCATGTTACTGCTCCGGTAGCATTATCGGCATATATTCTCGCAGAAAAAGGTTTTCCATTTTCTGCATCTTCCGAAATAATCGCCTCTACTGTCATCTGACAATCTGCTCCGGTAACAGAAATGCTGAACTCTTTACTAGCATTGACAAAACCGTCGGTAGCCAAGACTGTAAATTTAAATATTCCAGCTTCATTCAATACTCCACTAATTTCTCCCGTATTCGTATCCAAAGACAATCCATCGGGGAGGTTATCTCCAACTTTAAGACTATAAGCAACTTGTAAGGGCTTTTGGAAACCAGAAATATTTAATTGAGCCGAATAGCTCTCCCCTTTTATTCCCTGAGGAAAAATGCCGAACAAAGCAGCATCTTGGCTATAACGTGCCAACATAAAACGTCCGCCTCCAAAAGCATTGGAACTACCGCTAACACCATAGGGATATATCGTTCCGTAAGTAGGCCCGGTCAATATAATGTCGTTCGTAGTCTTATCTATCGAAATGGCCAAACCAGTCGGTTTCACGGCATCGGTAATAATAGCTCCTGTCGAGAAAGCATATAAATACTCTCCTTCATCGGAATATTTGGCGACAAAGGCCGTTCGATTATTTCCATTGCGCTGTAATTTTATACTCTCATATACAGGCAACTCTGCCTCATAATATCCCACGGCATAGACATTATTACTTTCATCAACCGCAAGAGAGGTCACTCCGTCATCGGCAACCGATGCAAACATGCGATGCCATACATATTGTCCATCGGAATTAAATTTAATAATTGCTCCATCGGTTTTCGAAGCATCGGCCTCAATCGTTTCCGTTGTTCCCGATATGGAAGAAGACCCTTTACAAATTGCAGCAAAATACAAATTTCCATTTTTATCTCGAACAAGAGATGTTCCCCGTCCATTGATAAGCGAACCATTGCTTCCCAACGAAGTTACCCATTGGCAAACTCCGGCCTCGTCATACTTGGCAATAAACGAAGTAATTCCGGTAGCTGTCACCACCTTACCATTACCAAAAGGTACTGTACCGTTATTCACCATACCCGATACATATACATTGCAAGCGTCATCGGTCACAAGGCCATATATTTCCTCACCTTTATTTACCGTACCTAAACGCTTCGCCCAAAGGCCTTCTCCATCTCCATTCAGTTTAATAATCACCACATCTACCGAGGTTCCCGCTAATGTTTCGGAAGAGCCATCGGCCATAGGTATCACTATATCTCCATCGTTGGTATAACCGATCACATAAATATTTCCTTTCTTATCAAAAGTCGTATTGATTCCGGCTTCCCAATCTTTGGCCGAGCCAAATACTTTATGCCAAATTTTGTTACCATCTTTATCAAAACGAATAACTCCTATATCCCGTCCCCCATTTGTAGGAAAGCTATCTGTTTCATTTAGGGTTCCTATACGAGCATCGGGCGTAATTATTCCGGTAAATACTCCATCGCCTGTCACTACATCTGTTACAATCGCCTGTCCTTGCTCATTTCTGCCGGATACAGGAGAGCCCCCGATCGTACGAGCCCACATGAAACTACCATCGATTCCATTATATTTAGCGACCAATGCATCGGTATTCCCAATGTTCGGGAATGAAACTTCATCGGAGAAAGTTGCCGAAAAATAACTTGCTGCTACCCAAACATTTCCATCTTTATCGATAGAATTCACTTTGGCATGGTCAAACGCTTCACTTCCATAAATTTGATTAATCCATTTCAGATTCGGAGCCAAAGAATAATTAAATTCTTCGGCATTAATCGTATAGCTTCGGGAAGTCTCACAACCACTCTCTTCTCTCGCTTTAATCGTGAACGAAAGTTCCCCTGTTTGTTGTAAAATACCGTTCAATAATCCTTTATCAGGATCCAAAGACAGACCTTTGGGCAAATTTTCGGCAGTCCAAACAATTTTTCCCTCTCCATTTTCCAACGTGAATTGTTGATAGAAAGCTCCGGTCACAGCCCGTGAAGGTAGACTCTCGGGTTGTATAGACAAGATATCGCAGGGTTTAGGTACAATAGAATAGGTATAGGTTTTCTCTACACTTTCACCGTCTGTGGCATTAGAAATCATCACACTGAATGAACCGCTCGCTTCTTCGGTAGCTTTTCCCGAAATAATACCCGTAGCAGGATCCAATATCCAGCCAGAGGGTAAATTGCCAGCCAAAGAGTATTCAAACACTGCCGGCATTTCGAAGAAAGCCGGAACAATTTGATACGAGAAAGGAACGAATCTCTTTCCGTTCAACGTCGAGATTCCCGAAACAGAAGGTTTCATCGTATAGGATGCCGCAAACCATTTATAATTACGATCTCCGACAGTATATCGAGCGACGCCAGTTTCAGAGTCGCCATAAGGCAACGTGACATCTGTCGTTCTATCCCCGGCAACAGCCAGCTTATCTCCGTTTACCGCTATAAGATTGATACTCTCCGCACCTGTTCCTTTGACCGTTTCGGCATACAGACATTTACCGGAACCATTTAATTTAGCGAAGAAGCCCTCTTTTTCATTAGACCCGGTCTTTTGAAGAACGATATTGTCACCCCAATTTAACGAACCGTTGAAATATCCGCTTACATAAATATTCCCCAAATCATCACTCGAAATCTCTTTACCTTCGCTCGATGTATCTCCCGAAGCCGATTTGCTCCACAGGAGCTTTCCATCAACGTCAAAAGAGATAACAAATAAATGATCTGCTCCCGATACATGCGTGACGGTTTCGGTAGACAATCCG
>OLZQ01000757.1_pt1 | contig 15351 bp, 15 predicted proteins | sample 1644511 | NCBI WGS metagenome assembly OLZQ01 (sample SAMEA103958132, study PRJEB25191) | human gut metagenome | biome: human-associated habitat [ENVO:00009003]; feature: intestine environment [ENVO:2100002]; material: feces | place: Germany | collected 2013/2015 | reverse complement strand
CGACGATTCCTAATTTCATAGATCTCTGCATCTCCTTGTCATTTGCGTATGATCATGGCTTTGGCTTTCCGGCGCACCGTTGTCAACGCGCTTGCCCGTGTGCGGCGCCGGGGCAAAACCATTTTTTGTTTCATGGCGGGATGACGCGCCGTGCCGGTTCGCCGGGGACGTGGCCAGGTTGGTCTCTATCTTAATTGGAAAGTCCCCCGTGGCATGGCCCGTCTTGTCTTTGGTAGAGACCGTTCCCGCGTTTTTGCCGTGGAGCCTCTTCTCACCGCAGGCCCCTGCTCCGCAGAAAAAGCCTGCTGCAACGGGGTTATTATAGCAGATGGACCTCTTTCTCTCAAGGTGTTTTTCCGGAATCCAGCCCGGGTTTCCAGCAGATACCCAGACCGGCCGGTTCACGTTCGGTCTGTTGGTGATCATTATGAATGAAAATGCTTCACCGGGGACTGAGTCAGAATCCACGGTGAAGCATTTTCTGAGGCCGGTGGTCAGATTTGCATTTCGACGCAATGCAGTCTTTTTCTCTGTATGGTCTCGTTTTCTTACCGTCTGCGGCGGCGATTGTAAAAGTGGGCCAGTCCGCCCTCAGAGGTCTCTTTATACTGATGAGACAGGTTTAAGCCGGTTTCGTACATGGCTTTGCAGACCATATCGTAACTGATGTTCCGGGTGCCGCAGAGGCAGTAGCTCAGATTGCAGGCATTCATGGCCCGCATGGCGGCTACGGCGTTACGCTCGATGCAGGGAATCTGCACAAGGCCGCAGATGGGGTCGCACGTCAGGCCCAGATGGTGCTCCATGGCGATCTCGGCAGCGTATTCGATCTGCTCAATGGGGAACTCCATCAGCTCGCACATCGCGGCGGCCGCCATGGAGCAGGCCGAGCCGATCTCCGCCTGACAGCCGCATTCCGCGCCGGAGATGGACGCGTTGCGGCGGATCAGATTGCGCAGTGACAATGGTGCCGTTGGCGGCGTTCTGCTCGGCGGCGGCGAAGGCATAGGCGCAGACCAGCTGCAGTTCGCGCACCTGCGGGATCTCCTGCGCGTGCTGCCGCTCATAGAGATAACGCGCCTTGCGCTGCACGTTCAGACCACCCGGCAGAATGCCGGTCGCCTCCAACCCTTCCTCGACCTCGGCGCGCATGGTGCGCCAGATGGTCTGCAAAAAGTCCCAGATCTCCGGCCCCTCGTTCAGCTCGACATATTCACGCAGCGAGATATACCGCCAGCGGCAGTACTGCGCGATCTCGGCGAATGAATTTTCGGGGTACACATCGTCCGGCTCCGCCGCCTCGCGGCCCTCGATCACGATGTCGCCGCCGCCGATGGATTCCACGCGCATGGACGCAAGCTTTTCCTCGCCCTTGTAGGCGGCAAAGTCGAGTGTGTTCGGGTGGCGCAGATCGCCGGGGTCCTTCTTTGAGAAGATGATCTCCGTCGGGGTGGGCGCAAGGACCTCGCTCAGCACCCGGTCGGTGCCGTGGCCGACGCCAGTGAGGGCCAGAGAGCCGTAAAGCGTGACCTCATAGCGCTCCGCGCCGGGGTTTTCCTGTTTGAAGATGCGGGCCGCGCGTTCCGGCCCCATGGTGTGGGAACTGGACGGGCCTTTTCCAACTTTATAAAGATCACGAATGGATTTCATGAGAATCTGCCTCCGATATTTTCGTTTCACCACATGATACCAGAGAACACGTCAAATTACAACCTTATTTCGGGCCTTTGCGTACTTTATTCAGCGCCGCCCCGCGGCGTCTGGTTCCGGCTCCGCCGGGCCAGCGCTTCGAGCGACAGCTCGCCCGCAAGCTTGAAGAGCGCGTCGCGCAGCACCTGCTCCATGGGCAGACCGGCTGCGCGGGCGACGGACGCGTAAAATTCCTCCGTCGCCGTGTCAAGCGGGATACAATAGATCATGGCATATGAACCTCCAATATTGCCTGCGTTCAGGTATCTCATCTTATGTACAGACGCTTGACAAGTGTGATAAAATAAATCCATTGACTGAAAAGTATTTCCGAAAGGATGAATTGATATGGCGAAAGAAAAGAAAGTCGAGCAGATCACCGATATGGAGGTCGATTTTGCCCAGTGGTACACCGATATCTGCCGCAAGGCGGAGCTGGTCGAGTATGCGTCCGTCAAGGGCTTTACGATCCTGCGGCCATACGGCTATGCGATCTGGGAAAACATCCAGCGCATCATGGACGCGGAGTTCAAGAAGACCGGCCATGAAAACGTCGCGATGCCCGTCCTGATCCCCGAAAGCCTGCTGAAAAAGGAAGGCGAGCTGGTCAACGGCTTTGCGCCCGAGGTCGCGTGGGTCACGATGGGCGGCAGCGAAAAGCTGGAAGAGCGTCTGGCCTTCCGTCCGACGTCCGAGACGATGTTCTGCGACCACTGGTCGCGCGTGCTGCAGACCTACCGGGAGCTGCCGATGCTCTACAACCAGTGGTGCTCCGTCATCCGCTGGGAGAAGACGACCCGCCCGTTCCTGCGCTCAAGAGAGTTTTGGTGGCAGGAGGGCCACACCATCCACGAAACCGCCGAGGAGGCCATCCACGAGACGGAGCAGCAGCTGAACTGCTACGCCGATTTCTTTGAAAACGTCCTCGCCATCCCCGTCGTGCCCGGCCAGAAGACCGAAAAGGAAAAGTTCGCGGGCGCGGAGGCGACCTATACCGTCGAGTGCCTCATGAAGGACCACAAGGCGCTGCAGGGCGCGACGAGCCATTACTTCGGCGACAAGTTCTCCAGAGCCTACAACGTGACCTTCACCGGCCGCGACAACAAGCTGCAATACCCGTTCCAGACCTCCTGGGGCTCCACCACGCGTATGATCGGCGCGGTCATCATGGCCCACGGCGACAATAACGGCCTCGTCCTGCCGCCGAAGATCGCGCCCGTGCAGGTCATCGTCCTGCCCGTCGCGATGCACAAGGCGGGCGTCCTGGAAAAGGCTTCGGAGCTGAAGGACCGTCTGGTCAAGGCGGGGCTTCGCGTAAAGCTCGACGATTCGGATAACTCCATGGGCTGGAAGTGCGCGCAGTATGAGATGAAGGGCGTGCCCGTGCGCGTCGAGATCGGCCCGCGCGATATCGAGGCCGGTCAGTGCGTGCTTGTCCGCCGCAACGACGGCGAGAAGACGGTCGTTCCGCTGGAATCCCTCGAAGCCGCCGTTTCCGAGCAGCTGGAGCTTGTCCAGAAGGGGATGTTCGAAAAGGCGAAGCAGAATCTCGACAACCATATCTATGAAGCGCATTCGCTCGAAGAGGCCAAGCAGCTGCAGGCCGAGCACGGCGGCTTCATCAAGACAATGTGGTGCGGCGAGCTGGAATGCGAGCTCAAGATGAAGGAAGAGGGCGGGATGTCCTCCCGCTGCATGCCGCTCAAGCAGGAGCATCTCGGCGACACCTGCCCGATCTGCGGCAAGCCCGCCAGGAAGATGATCTACTGGGGCATCGCATACTGATCGAATATGAAAAGAGGGCTGTCCCGAACACATCGGGACAGCCCATTTTGTTATCCTGCCATCCGCACGAGGATCGAGGCGATCTGCGCGCGGGTGAGCCTGCTCTGCGGCAGGAAGCGGCCCCGCAGATCGCCCTGCACAAGGCCGAGTCCCACGCAGACCGATACGCCGTCGACGGCCCAGCCGGAGATTTTCGCAGCGTCCGCGAAGTCCAGACTTCCCTGCGTCGTGACGCCGGAGCGTGCATAGTACCGCGCCAGCATGACGGCCATCTGCTCCCGTGTGAGGGTCTTTTCGGGCCGGAAGGTCCCGTCGTCGTAGCCCGCGACGATGCCGCTGTCCGCCGCCCAGGCGAGATACGGCGCGTCCTCCGCCGTCAGGTCAACGTCCGAAAAGCGCGCCGCGCCCTCCAGCGGATAGAGCGTGTGGATGCCCGCGAAGCGGGCAAGATCGGCGGCAAATTCCGCCCGCGTAACAAATGCGTTCGGCTTCCATTCGCCCGTGTCCGTCAGCATCATCCAGCCGTAGTCCAGACAGGTCTTCATGGCGGCGTAGCCCCAGTGCGTCTCGATGCGGCTCTCGTCAAACGCCTGCTCGCCGACCGCATCGGCGGGCAGATTGATCCCGTTGTTTTTTGCCGAATAATAGACTGTCGCCGCCTCGGGCGTTACGCCGCGCCGCAGCAGCAGGTCCTGCACCGTGACGAACTCATAGCCCTCGGCCAGCAGATCGTCGATCGCGGCCAGCGCACCGTCCACGCTGGTCTTGTAAATGTCATGGACCAGAATGATCGCGCCGTCAAAGACACCGGCTTCGATATTGCTGCGCACCGTCTCTGCATTGCGGTACTTCCAGTCTTCCGGGTCGACCGACCAGTAGATCAGCGGCGCGGTCACGACGGATTTGACCGTTTTGTTCGCGTTGCCGTAGGGGGCGCGGATATACGCGTTTTCGTCGCCTCCGGCGGCGGTGATGAGCGCCTGCACGGCGCTGATCTCGTATGCGACCGTCTGCGCGGAGCAGGTGTTAAGGTTTTTGTGATTGTATGTATGGTTCGCAAGCTGGTGGCCCTCGTTTACGATGCGCTTCAGCGTCTCCGGCCAGCCGGAGGCGTTGACGCCGTTGACAAAAAACGTCGCGTGAACGCCGCGCTCGGCAAGGCCGTCCAGAAGCGCGCCGGTATATTTGCCGGGCCCGTCGTCAAACGTGATGGCCAGCAGCTTCGCGCCGCAGTCCTGCGTCCCGTCCGCCCGCGCGGGCAGACACAGTGCCGCCAGCAGACACAGCGCCAGAGCAGCGGATAAAATTCGTGTTATGTTTTTCATAAGGTGCTCCTTTCTCTGCCATCATACCAGATTCGGCAGATTTTGCAAGCGCTCAACGCATTCCCGCGCTGGACAGTTTAGCGCTTTGCAGTAAACAGCCCCCGGCGGCGCCGGGGGCTGTTGGTCGTTTATTCGGCTTTTTTATAGACCCATGCGTTCGGCAGGGGACGGCCGCCGGTGTAGCGCAGAGGGGAGGACGACGACTGCGTGACATACTCGCCGTCGAACCACAGCATGGCGCTCGAACCGCCGTCGAGGTTGATGGCCTGCATACACTTGTGCTGCAGCAAGATCTCGGAGCAGTTGTTGACGCTCGTGCCGAGGATGCCTTCAAGCGGATAGCGGCCCTCGATGACCAGCATGAGAATTTCGTAGTTCTCGCTCTGGCCGATGCAGGCACGCGGCTGCTCGCCGGTCCAGTAATCGTCCATGATCTTCTTGCCGTCGACGATGAGCGCAGGTGTGAACTCCGCCGCGTCAGTGCAGTCTTCGCTGACGGGAGACAGCGCGTCCTTGATATAGAACAAGTTGTCCTCGTGCAGTTCGATGCGCTTGTAGGCGTAGGCGGAAAAATGGTCGCCGTAGGCCGTGCCGTTGGACATCGTATAGCCCGCAAGCAGACCGCCGTTGCCCGCGCCGTTGGGGTCGAGGAAGCCGTTGGCGTTCATGGCCAGAACGCCGTTGTGCGCCTCGGCGATGGTGCCCGAGAGCTGTCCGGCGGTGCCGAGCGTCGTGGCCATCTCGATGGACAGGCGCGACGGATCCTTGCCCACGGCCAGCACGCCGCGATAGCCCTTGCCGGAAATGCGCAGCAGCAGAACGCCGTCCTTCGCGTCGATTGCCAGCACCTGCTCGCCGAAGATGGACTGGATGGACGTGCCCTCGTCGTCAAAGCCGGCTTCGTTGATGTAAATTTGGTCCCAGCCGTTCGCCAGCGTGTCGGGGTGCTCGGCCAGATACGCCTCCATGGACGTGCGGTCCAGCTCCCAGAAGACGGAGTAGAAATTCTCCTGCGCCTGCTTTTCCAGCTCTTCTGCCGTCGGGGTATTGTCTTCCGTCTGCTCCGACTCGTGCGTGATGTTCGGATTGATGTGCGTGACGTTGTCGTCCGCTGCGGGCGTGTCCGTGCCGGCGGGCGTGTCGTCCTTCTTGCCCCAGTTGGCGTTGGATTCCTTGCCGACCGTCGCAGCCTTGAACAGACCGTATTCGTACCGAACCTCGTCAATGACGTCCTTGGGGATAAAATAGGTCGCCAGCCACTGGTGGCGCATGGTGTCCATCGCGGTGTTGATATAAATCGTCCGCCATTTCTTGACGAAGCTGTTGTTCGTATACACGCAGAAGAAGTACAGCGCCTCCAGACACAGAATAACGAGCAGCCAGATGGCAAGCGTCTTCAGGGGCTTTTTGACCTTCTGCTTTTTCGGCTTGCCGGAACGCCTGGCCACGCGTGTGCCGGTCGAGCTGAACAGTTTGACCTGTGACATCGAATCTCTCCAGTAACAATAAAAATCACATACGGGTGCATTCTATCACACATCGCCGCAGGAATCAAACCTTTTCCCAGAAAGTTAAGAAATATTTACAATTTACCGTGGATTTGATACTTATTTTGTGCCGGTCTGCGTGCTGTGGCCGACGGTGCCGGGTTCAGCTTCCAGATTTTCGCCGCATTCGACCGTTCCGATGCGGCAGCCGTGCCCGATGCGGACGTATTTGCCGCGAACGATCTCCGCCTCGACATTCTCCAGCTCGATGTTGTCGCCCTCGATCGAGCCGATGCGCGCACAGCCAGGGCTTGTGCGGAAGATGCCGAGGAACGTCGTCGTGTCCTTCTGCAAAACGCGGATAGTTCCGCCGCCGATGGCGTGGATATGCACCGCGTGGTTGGCCGAGATCTCGACTGTCTCCGCGTTCAGCAGTCCGCCGATCTCTACCGCGCCAAACAGAACCGCCGTCTCCGCCTCGATATCGCCGCTGACCCGGCACGTGCCGGAGGAACGCAGCGCCCGGCAGTGGACGCTGCCCGCTTCCAGAGAGCCGGACGCACGGAGCTCGTCTGCCGTAAGCGCCTGCTCCGTCCGCAGCGAACCGGAGACGGACGCAAGCCCCTCCACCTGCACCGTCTGCGCGGAAAACGCGCCGGAGGACGACAGGCTGCCACACCGGGCGCTTCCGAATACCTTGGCCGCGCCGCTCGTGTGCAGCTCGCCCGCGCAGTCCACGTCGCCCTGCACCTTTGCCGCGCCGGAGCAGTGCAGCTCCTCACATTTGAGGCTGCCCTGTACCTTGCCCGCGCCGCTGATCGAGACTCTGCGGTATTCGCCGCCCGGCATGCTGCTCGAGCCGGAAATTTTCATATCAATGTGTTCGTTCATAATGCTTCCTCCTTCAGATGCTCCAGAATATCGGTTTTGTGTTCGCCCTCGGTCAGGTACAGGTGCAAAAGCTCGTCGAGGGAATAGGTTTTCGAGCCGCATTTTGTTTCCAGAACCAGTGTCCGCCGCGCAGCAGACGCCTGCTTCTGCCCGGCCAGCTCCGCGGCGAGTTCTTCGAGCGACACGCGCTCCTTGCTTTCCAGGATCCGCTCCACGCGCGGGCAGATCTGCTTCGTGTGGAAATATGTCTCCTGTCCGCTCGGCGTCGAACGGCGCAGGAACCAGCTCTCCGGGATCAGGCCCATCCGCTTCCAGCGGTACAGCGCGCCATAGGAGATCCCATAGCGCTCCAACAGCTCCTTTTTGGAAATCAGATCCTCATCCATGTGCAGCCTCCTTCCGTAACAGTGTTCCGTAACATTGTTACGGTCGTATAATAGCATAACATTGTTACGTTGTCAAGAGGGTCTTCCCTATTCAGACAAAAAACTCCCACGCTGCGCGGCAGCACAGCAATGGGAGTTGAAATTTACGCGGATCGATTTATTTTACCGCCTGTACAAACGCGGCCTTGTCTGCTGCTTTAAAAAACGCGCTGCCTGCGACAAGGACGTTTGCGCCTGCCGCCGTGCAGACCTTTGCAGTCTGCGCGTTGACGCCGCCGTCGACCTCCAGCTCGCAGCCGGGATTTTTCTCATCGATATACGCGCGGATGGCCCGCACCTTGGGCATCATGTCGGTCATGAAACTCTGTCCGCCGAAGCCCGGCTCGACCGTCATGACCAGGATCAGGTCGACAAGCTCGATGAACGGCAGCACAGCCTCCGCCGGTGTTTTGGGCTTGACGCAGATCGCGGGCCTTTTGCCGCAGGCGCGGATGATGCGGAGCGCCTCAAGTGTGTTTTCCTGCGTGTCAGCCTCGACATGGACGGTCACGATGTCCGCGCCAGCCTGACAAAAGCGCTCGGCATAGCGCACGGGGCGGTCGATCATCAGATGCACGTCGAGCGTCAGATCCGTCACCTTGCGGATGCAGGACAAAACGGGCAGTCCGATTGAAATATTGGGAACAAACAGGCCGTCCATAACGTCAATATGTACATACTCGGCGCCAGCCTGTTTGATCGTACCGATCTCGCGTTCCAGATTTGCAAAATCTGCCGCCAGAATCGAAGGGGATACACGGATCATAGGAATGCCTCCATTACATAAAATAAAGCCGCGCACCGCCTTCCGGCTGCCGGCATAGGTATGGATATGCGGCAGGGAGCCGGTTCCTCAAGGATGCTTCCGCAGCTTCTCCCGCGCAGCCGGTTCCTTCCGCACTCTATTATACTGTGCGCCGCAGTCCGTGTCAATCCGGTCCGGCAGTTGACTTTCTGCTGCGTTTGTACTACTATTAGTTTGAGGAAATATCCAGAAAAATGCTTCGCCTTGCGGAGAAAGGAATACCATGGACGAACAGAAAGAGAAACAGAACGCAAAAAAGAAGCGCTCCGCGCTTCCGATTTATGCCATTGGCATCGTATGGCTGCTGTACGCCGGCAAGCTGAACACCTTCCGGGGGATTCTTTCCTGCGCGGTCGTGTCGGCGATCGTGTATGCGATCCTGCGCATCGTGCTGCCCGGCAAAAAGACGGACGAGCCGCCGAAGGCTGCCGCGCCGGAGCAGCCCCAGCCGAAGCAGGCGGAAAAGAAGCCTGAACCGCAGCCGGAGCCAGAGCCGGAGGAAAAGCTCCCGCCGGAGCTGCAGTCGGTCATCTATCAGGGCAAGCGCGCCATCGCCGATATCCGCCGTCTGAACGACGAGATCCCTGACGAGCGCATAAGCGCCCAGATCGATCTCATCGAGCGGCTGACGGCGCAGATCTTCGACTGCGTCCGGAAAAACCCGAAAAAGCTCAGTCAGATCCGGCAGTTCCTCAACTATTATCTGCCGACCACGATCAAGCTTATGGAGCAGTACGTCACGCTGCAGAACCAGAGTCTCAAAACGGAAAACATCACCGAGGGGATGCAGAAGATCGAAGACCTGCTCGACAAGGTCATTATCGCCTTCCAGCGGCAGCTCGACGCGCTGTTTGAGGCCGACGTCGTCGACATCACCGCCGATATCCGCGTGATGGAGCAAATGATGGCCAGCGAAGGGCTGACGAACAAAAAGGATTTTGCATAAACGGTACAAATAGATACAGGAGGAACAGATTATGGACGAATACATTCCCCAGCTCACCCTGACGCCGGATCTGAACGCGCAGCCGCAGCCGGAGGTCAAACAGGAAGCGGATCTCATCACGAAAGCACAGGCCGCGCCGGAGGCAGGCCCCGATCTTTCCGCGCTCTCCGAGCAAGAGCAGCAGGCCGTGCTGGCCTTCTCGAAGCAGATCGATCTGGAAAACGCGCAGCAGATCCTCGAATACGGCGCTTCCGCACAGAAGAACATCGCAGATTTCTCCGACACGGCGTTGGCCAAGGTCAAGACCGGCGATCTGGGCGAGATCGGCGATATGCTCTCCGGCCTGCTCGTCGAGCTCAAGACGATGGACGAGCCGGAAAAGAAGGGCATCGCGGGCCTGTTCCGCAAGGCAAAGATCAACGCCGAGGAGATGAAGAGCCGCTTCGCGACGGCGGAGGTCAATGTCGACCGCATCTCCGGCGAGCTGGAAAAGCACAAGATCACGCTGCTGAAGGACGTAGCCGTGATGGATCAGATGTACGAGCGGAACCTGCAGTACTTCAAGGAGCTGACCATGTATATTCTGGCTGGCAAGCAGAAGCTGGCCGAGGCCCGCAGCACCACGCTGCATGAGCTGCGCGCAAAGGCCGAGGCTTCGAATCTGCCGGAGGATGCGCAGGCGGCCAATGATTTTGAAAACAAATGCGTCCGGTTCGAAAAAAAGCTCCACGATCTGGAGCTGACGCGCATGATCTCGCTGCAGACCGCGCCGCAGATCCGCATGATCCAGAACAACGACACGATGATGGCTGAGAAGATCCAGACGACCATCGTGAACACGATCCCGCTGTGGAAGAACCAGATGGTGCTGACGCTCGGCATCGAAAATTCCCGCCGCGCCATGGAGGCCCAGCGGCAGGTCACGGACATGACGAACGCGCTGCTGCAGAAGAACGCCGATATGCTGCATATGGCCTCCGTCGAGACGGCGAAGGAATCCGAGCGCGGCATCGTCGACATGGAAACGCTCAAGCACACCAACGAGCAGCTGATCTCCACGCTCGACGAAGTCCTGCAGATCCAGACCGACGGCGCAAAGAAGCGGCAGGAGGCCGAGGCTGAGCTTCGCAGGCTGGAGGGCGAGCTGAAGCAGAAGCTTCTGCAGCCGCGCAGCTGAAACTTTTAAAAGGAGCAGGCATGAAATTCTTTCAGAAACCAGGCGTTGCGGTCGTCTTTACAATCGTGATGATCGCCGCGGCGCTCTTCATCGGGCTGTCCCCGGTGCTCAAAAGTGACAAACCGGCTGAGACAGCGCAGACAGCCGTGCCGGAGCAGACTATCTCCCAGACACCTGCGGAAGAGCAGACATCCAATACAGCGGGAGACGAGACGATCTCCGACAAGTATATCCGCGACGACGCAGGGCTGTTTACCCGCAGCGGCGAAAATGCGATTCAGGACTACAACACAAAGATCTATAACAAAACCGGCAGCCATATCGCCATTCTGACGACGGACGGCACCGGCGGAAAAACGCTGGAAAGCTGCACGAACAGCGCGTTTGATTCAATGGGACTGAGCGAGTATGATATGCTCTTTGCCATTGATACCAGCACAGAGCAGTGGTACGTGACGACTGGCTCGTATGTCGCGGATTATACCGACAGCAAGCTGGAGTCGATCTTTCAGGACGGCTTTGCCGCCATTCTGGACGGCGATGCAGACGACGCGGCGAGTGATATGTACAAAGATTTGTACAACTGGTGCCAGACCAGTCTGAACGGTGCCGCGGATATGGAGTATACGCCCGCGCAGGACACCGGACGTGGCAGGAGGAAAAGCATGATCGGTACAATTATCACGATTCTGGTCATTTTCTGGATCATCAAGGCCATTTTCGGCTCCGGCCGCAGAGGCGGCGGAGGCGGAGGCTTCTGGTCGGGCCTGTTTTTGGGCTCACTGTTCTCGAACCATCATCACCACCACGGCCCCGGCCCGGGGCCTGGCCCCAGACCCGGCGGTTTCGGCGGCGGCCCCAGACCCGGCGGCGGCAGCCGAGGCGGCTTTGGCGGAGGCCGCGGAGGTTTCGGAGGAGGTCGAGGCGGGTTCGGCGGTGGCCGCAGATAAAAAATTTTCCAGCATGAACAGGCCGTTTGCGCACATACTAAGTCCGTACCTTAAAAAAGGAGGAAGTTTTGTATGAGCTTTGCAAACGAAAAGGCCAACCACGCAATCGAGTGCCACGTGAGCCAGTGCAACAACCACTGCGGCTGCGAGGATTACTGTACCCTCGATAAGGTTTGTATTGGAACCCATGAAGCCGATCCGACGGTTGATCAGTGCACGGACTGCCTGTCCTTCGTCAAGAAGTAAATCCCAGCCCCTATGAAAATACCCCGTGCCGCAGCACTGCGGCACGGGGATTTTCTGTCTGCGCTGCATTTCGCCTGCAGACGCTTTTCACGCCTTATGTCCGCCGATCTGCTCATTTCTCTGGCGGGCAGTTGCGCCGTCGCGGAGACTCATGGCCTTCAGGATGGCGTTTTTGCCGTATTTTTCGCGGATAGCCAGCACGGCGTCCTGCATTCGCCGTTCGCGCGCACGCGCGGACTGTTCCTCGCGCCGAGCCGTGAGCGCCGCTTCGTCGGCAAACAGATCGAGCTGAACGTATTCCGGCTCGGCCTGCACGTCCCGCTCCCGCTGCACATGGTTCGCGACGACATACATCCGGCGCACGAGCAGCCCGCGGTCCACGATCCGGTCAAACAGCACCGTCAGCGCCTGCAGGAGCTCTCTGGAGGAGGCGGTCGGCGCCCGGAGCGTTTCTGACCCGTGCGCGGCTTTCGGGACGCGCCGCCCGTAATGGTCGACTGTGACCGGGGCGTGATACGGCGGACAGGACGGGTCTGTCAGGCTTTCACGGTCATAGCCGACGGTCAGGACCATCTGATCGGTCACAAGCCCCTTCCGGGCCAGCTCCAGCGCCAGCGCGTCCGCCATCTCCCGCGCGACGAGCCGCGCCTTTTCAAACGGATACGGGCATTGCAGCACCTGACCGGAGCTGACGCTGTGCGTCTGGGGCCGGTAGGCCTTGATGTCCGCAAGCGTGCACGGCTCGCAGCCCCATGCGTGGTCGATCAGCAGCTCCGCGTTCACACCGAACATCCGGTACAGCAGCTCCTCGTTGTAAAATTCATCCGGCCTGCCGAGCGAACAGCGGGCGATATCGCCCATCGTGAACAGGCCCTTTTCCTCAAGCTTTTTCGCGATCCCGCGTCCGACGCGCCAGAAATCCGTCAGCGGCCGGTGCGTCCAGAGCGTTTCGCGGTAGCTGCGCTCGGTGAGGCAGGCAATGCGCACGCCGCTTTCATCCGGCGCCACGTGCTTGGCCCCGATATCCATGGCGACCTTCGCCAGATACAGATTCGTGCCGATCCCGGCGGTCGCGGTGATGCCGGTCGTGCGCAGCACGTCCAGAATGACCGTCCGCGCCAACTCCTGCGGCGTCTGGCCGTAGGTGCGCAGATACGGCGATGCGTCGATGAAGACCTCGTCGATGGAATAGACGTGAATGTCCTCCGGCGCGAAATATTTGAGGTAGATCTGATAGATCTGCGTGGAGACACGTATATAGTTCGCCATCTGCGGCGGCGCGGTGATGAAGGAGAGCGCAAGCTCCGGGTGCGCGGCAAGCGTGTCCGCGTTTTCGCTCTGGCCGCGCAGCTGTCGGCCCGGCGCGTGCTGCCGCCGCATGGCGTTTACCTGTTCGACGCGCTGCACCACCTCGAACAGCCGCGCCCGGCCCGCGATGCCATACGCCTTTAAGGACGGCGAGACGGCCAGGCAGATCGTTTTCTCCGTCCGCGCCGCGTCCGCCACAACGAGATTTGTTTTTAACGGGTCAAGCCCCCGCGCCGCACATTCCACCGACGCATAAAAGGATTTCAGATCGATCGCCAGATACACCCGTTCCGCCTCCCTTCAGGTTCTGTCCCTATCATACCACCGAAGGCGGATCCAATGCAAGCATTATTAGAAAATTTGTTCGATTTAGAAGATAAAATAAAACTACAGCTGGTAAAGGGCAGGAGGTGTGGGCCGAATACGATGCAATTGTCACAGAGGGGGGTTGGGCTTCCCAGCCGAAGCAGGGAAGCCCGGATTTGCTTGCTTGAAGGAGAGAGGGTTAAAACGTTTCCAATGCCATAGCCGGAGGGAATGAGGGATGACTCCGCTGGCATATATACCAATGATAGCATACACTACAGCCTTTTTCAAGTCCTTCCGTGCGTTTTTGATGGGAAAATAACAGATTCCCCGCCATGCGGGCGGCATGGCAGGGAAAATTGTAAAAATATTGGAACCTCAGTTAAAGCTGCCCAGCTGCTTGCCGGAGAGCACGTGGAAGTGGATGTGATGGACGGTCTGCCCGGCCAGCTCGCCGACGTTCGTTACCACACGGTAGCCGTCGGCAAAGCCCATTTCCCGGGCAAGCTTGGCAATGACAGTATAGATGTGGCCGACCACGGCTTCATTTTCCGGCGTGACCTCAGCGGCGGAGGCAAAATGCTGCTTCGGGACGACGAGGAAATGTGTGGGGGCAAGGGGGCTGATGTCCTTGAAGGCATAGCAGAGGTCGTCCTCGTAGACCTTTGCGGACGGGATCTCGCCCGCGATGATTTTGCAGAACAGGCAATCAGACATGGTGCTTCCTCCTTAGTCCTTGACATTGGCCGCGACGTAATCGTCGACAGCCGCCAGCGCGTCGTCGAGCTTGAGGGCGTTCGTGCCGCCGCCCATGGCGGAATCCGGCTTGCCGCCGCCCTTGCCGCCGACGATGGGCGCAATATTCTTGATGATATCGCCCGCCTTGATGCCGCGTGCGACGGCGTTTTTGCCGCAGACGGCCAGCAGCGTGACCTTTTCGCCGTTGACAGCGCCGAGAGCCGCGACGGTGTTCGGGTTCTTGTCGCGCAGGAAATCGCCCAGCTTGCGCAGATCGTTTGCATCGGTATTTTCACGGCTGGCCGTGACGACCTTGAGGCCGTTTACGTCCTTGGCGGAGAACATGAGGCTGTCCACATCGCCCGCGAAGAGCTTGTCCTTCATGCGCTCGATGGTCTGGTGCAGCTCACGGATCTCGTTCATGCTGCTCTGGGCCTTGTTGATCAGCTCCACCGGCGTGGTCTTCAGCAGCTCGGCAGCCTTGACCAGGCGCATATTCATCTCATCGACGAGATTCAGGAACGCTTCGCCCGTGACGGCCTCGATGCGGCGCACGCCGGAGGCAACGGAGGATTCGCTCGTGATGCGGAACGGGCCGACCTTGGCGGTGTTATCGACATGGGTGCCGCCGCAAAGCTCAACGGACTTGCCGCCCATGTTCACGACGCGCACGACATCGCCGTACTTTTCGCCGAACAGGGCGATCGCGCCGAGCTTCTTCGCCTCCGCGATGGGCATTTCCTTCGTCTCGACGGACATGCCGTCCAGCACAAGCTCACTGACAAGGCGGCTGATCTTGACCAGCTCGTCTGCGGTGACGGCGGAGAAGTGTGTGAAGTCGTAGCGCAGGCGGTCCGGCTCGACAAGGGAGCCTGCCTGATGGGCATGGTCGCCGAGAACCGTGCGCAGAGCATAGTCCAGCAGATGCGTTGCGGAGTGGGCGCGCATGATGGCCTTGCGGCGGGCGGCATCGATGGACGCGGTCACGGTATCGCCGACGGCCAGAGAGCCGGAGACGAGCTTGCCGTAGTGCATGAACTTGCCGCCCTTGTTCTTCTGCACGTCGGTGACGGTGAATTCGGCGGTTTCGGTGTGAATGGTGCCATGGTCGGCGACCTGGCCGCCCATTTCGGCGTAGAACGGGGTCTGGTCGAGGACAAGAATTGCATCCGTGCCGGACGTGATCGCACCCTGAAGCTCTTCGTCGGCGACGATGGCGACGATCTTGCCCTCGGCTTCCATGTTGGTATAGCCGATGAAGGTCGTGGCGGGG
>OLZQ01000752.1_pt1 | contig 15416 bp, 13 predicted proteins | sample 1644511 | NCBI WGS metagenome assembly OLZQ01 (sample SAMEA103958132, study PRJEB25191) | human gut metagenome | biome: human-associated habitat [ENVO:00009003]; feature: intestine environment [ENVO:2100002]; material: feces | place: Germany | collected 2013/2015 | reverse complement strand
GAAATTTATCGCAAGAAGGATCATGATCCTTGCTTCCGAAGATATCGGAAACGCAGATCCCCAGGCCCTCTGCGTGGCAACGGCAGCAGCACAGGCAGTGGAACGTGTGGGAATGCCGGAGTCCCAGATCATTCTTTCCCAGGCAGTTACATACATGGCCTGTGCACCCAAGAGCAATTCTGCAGTAAATGCCATACAGGAAGCCATGCGCTGCGTGAAGGCGAAGAAGACAACCGTTCCGGTGCATCTGCAGGATGCCCATTATGGTGGCCACGAAAGTCTGGGTCATGGGATCGGATATAAATATGCCCATGATTATCCGAATCACTATGTAAAACAGCAGTATCTGCCATCAGAAATCGAAGGAGAACATTTTTACGAGCTCAGTGATATGGGATATGAAAAGAAACTGAAAGAGCATATGAAGAAGATCCACGAAGAAGCGAAATAAATGAATATAAGTAAAACGGAGGAGCCTCTCAGAGAAGCTCCTCCATTATTTTGTCATAAACATTCTGGTATTTATAAGGCCAGCTTTCACATACAGACTGTGCAGCAGCAAGATTTGGCACATTGATGCTGAGATCAACGATGCTGACGCCGCTTTCGATGATCCGCAGACGTACCGAGTAGCTGCCCTCTTTGGTGGGATAGTAATCTGCAGGAGTCAGGAGATGTTCTTCAATCTTGCAGTGGAGGGAATTGAGATATTCTTCCACTTCTTTCTTGATGTCAGAGGAAAGTTCTTTGGAAAAATATTTCAGAGTGTTTTTTCCCTCGGAGGTCAGTCGATAGTAACTGCGGTTGGACTGTGAAGACATTTCCACCAGATCTGCCTCCACAAGTTCGGAAACTGCCTGCTGGAGCTGAAAATAATTGGTGTATTTCCGGTCCAGGATAAAATCGGTGATCTGGGAATTTGTGAGATCCCCATCGGAATTCTGCAGCATATATAAAATAATAAGCTTATAGGTTGTAAAAGGTGATGCCATAAGAATCCTCCTTTTTACTGGCTGCGGGAAAGGGCTTCGAGAGCTTTTCCCTGAAAACTTGCTCTTTCTTTCATCCGGTGATGAAGAAGGTTTAAAACTTCTCGTTTGCGGCTGGCCCATAAAGGTGCGATCAGCAGATCCTTCGGTCCGTCGCCGGTGACCCGGTGGATCACGATATCCGGTCTGAGATGTTCCAGACAGTCAATGACAAGGTTCAGATACTCGTCCCGTTCATAAGTGCGGAAAAGACCGGCTTCATGATCAGCGGCAAGATCTGTACCACGCAGTACATGAAGAAGCTGCAGCTTGATCCCCTGGATATCCATGGCGTTCAGATAAGCCATTGTTTCCAGGATATCCTTCCGGCTTTCGCCGGGAAGCCCCAGGATGGTGTGGACGATTACTTCGATGCCGCCTGCGCGGAGATTTTTCACTGCGGTATCAAAACAGGACAGTGGATAGCCGCGCCGTATATATCTGGCGGTATCTTCATGGATAGTCTGGAGTCCCAGCTCCACCCACACCGGTTTGATCTGGTTCAGGGAATAAAGAAGCTCCAGTACATCATCTCCCAGACAGTCCGGTCTGGTACCAATGGACAGTGCCACGATATCCGGATGGGAGATGGCTTCTGTGAAGATCTTACGCAGGTGTTCCACAGGAGCGTATGTGTTTGTATATGCCTGAAAATAGGCGATATATTTATGGATCGGGCGTTTGGAAGAGAGACTTTTGATCTGTGTGTTGATCTGCTCTGTAATGGAAAGAGCGGCGTTTGCTGCAAAATCTCCGCTTCCGCCCTGGCTGCAGAAGATGCAGCCTTTTTTGCCCAGGGTGCCGTCACGGTTGGGACAGGACATGCCGCCGTTTAATGCAACCCGGTAGACCTTTTCGCCGTATCGCTCCCGGAGCATATAGTCCAGAGAATGATAAGGCTTGTCGTTCCAGCGCTTCATTATGCCTCTTTCGGTTCGTTTTTCTCTTCGCCGTTTTCTTCGTTTTCATCTTTCGGTATATAGTTATCGAAGATCTTTACAAAGATCTTTGATTTCCAGTAGGCCAGCGTGGAAAATCCCATCAGAATAAAAAGCATAATCAGGATGGATGTAAATTGTGCGTAGCTCACATAAGCAAAAAGCCACATCAGTAGGAGCGGAGACGCAGAGATCACAAGCATCAAAAGTGTCAGCGGAAGATGGCGGACGGACATCAGGAATGCATTTACAAAGGTATTCTTGACGGAATTAAAAAATTTGGAAAGGATCGGATAAATGTACAGAAGGATCATCGCATAGATCAGTGCAAATGCAATGAACAGACTGAAAAGTCCTTTGTACATAGCTCCGCTTCCGGCTCTGGCGATCCGAAGATCGATAAACAGAACAGCAGCGGTGAGGAGCATGATGATATTGATGATGGTCGCCTGTTTGAAGTTCTGTTTGAATGAGCGGAAAAAGCTGCGGGCAATATAAGATTCTTCGTCTCTTGCCATCTTCAGTGTGACATAGTAGAGAGCTGTTATGGAGGCGCCTGCGGTGACAACCGGAATACAGCAGAGGATGCACAGAAAATTCAGAAGAAGCAGGTCTGCTACGCGTCCCATGAACACGAAGAATTTGTTGTCCATGTTGAAAAAACGATTCATTTGATAAGTCTCCTTTTCTTTTGGATATTATTTTAAGTATACCCAATCACAGCAGAAAAAGCAAATCCCAAATGTTTTCCGGGACAGTGGAAATGGGAAAATCATGTGTCCGCCATAGAAAGACAAAATAGCGAAATAGTTTATTAAATTTCCCTAAAAGGCTTGCTTATCACGATTTAGAGTGTTAAAATATCAGTATTGTATTAGACGAAAATTATGTATTTTAAAGGAGCGTAACAATGAGCAAAAAAATCAGGACGGAGGCTGTGGATCATCTTTTTGAAGCGATCCTGTGCCTGAAGGACAAGGAAGAGTGTTATACATTTTTTGAGGATGTGTGCACCATCAATGAGCTGCTTTCTTTATCTCAGCGCTTCGAGGTAGCCAAGATGCTTACTGATAAGCGTACATACCTTGATATTTCCGAGAAAACAGGAGCTTCCACAGCTACGATCAGCCGTGTGAACCGTTCCCTGAACTATGGAAATGATGGTTATGAGATGGTATTTGCACGTATGAAGAAGGATAACGGGGAGCAGGGCGGCGAAGCAGAATAAGGCTTACGTCCATACCGTGATGATAACGGATAATACTGTAACGAAAAAGAGACAGGCGATCGTGCGACTGTCTCTTTTTTTTCGGTGCGCCCGGCGACGCACGTTTATGATCGGATGTGAGCTCCGGATATTATTTGTCTTTTTTTGAGGAATCCGTATCTTTTGAGGAATTCATGTGGTCGATCATGTTTTCGATGATCATTTTTTTCATGTATACGTCGAAGCTAAGAAGACAGATAAAGGAAAACTGGTGAAGGAATTCCTTATCCTCCGGGTCGGCGTCCTCAAAGATCTCTCCGGCACTTTTGAAACGGCGCATAAGATCCTTTTCCAGGTAACGGATCTGTGACTGCTCCATACTGAAAACCTCCTGGTAGATGTAAGTCATGTCCTTTTCTGTAACGGACTTGAAGTATTTCTCGGTGATCGGTCCCAGAAGGGTCTGGATATCACTGATGGAGAGGATATTCTTAAAATAGTAGATAAAGATCAGCATCAGCAGATGCTCCCGGGAATACCTCTTTTTTTCCGGCGGGGGAAGGAGCTTGTTCTTTGCGTAATTGTTGATCATGGTCTTGGTCAGGATCTTGTCATCATCATGACGCTTGGTGGAAGCGAGATTATCTTCCATAAAGGTTGTGACCTGATCCATGTAAAGAGCAATATTGGGAATTTCATCGGGTTTTATATAATCAAGCTCAGCAATTTTTGCAAAAATGCTGTTCATCATTTCTTTTTCGTTTTCTGTCATCGCATTATCACCTCTGCTCCTTATTATATAGTTTTAAATACTACTTGTAAAGAAACTTTTTTTCAGAGAGGTGGGTTTACCGGAAAGTAAAGTCATGATAGTATATAAAGATACTGTTCATATGGAAAAAGAAATGGAGATCAAAATGAGTATACATGATGCTTTGGACACATTGAATCCTATGCAGCGGGAAGCTGCCGTACATACAGAGGGACCACTTCTGATCCTCGCAGGAGCCGGTTCCGGAAAAACAAGAGTGCTGACCCACAGAATCGCCTATTTAATGGAAGAAAAGGGTGTAAACCCATGGAATATCCTGGCGATCACCTTTACCAACAAGGCCGCCAGTGAGATGCGGGAACGTGTGAATAAAATTGCGGGAATGGGTGCGGAGAGCGTATGGGTCTCCACCTTCCATTCCGCCTGCGTGAGGATCCTGCGCAGACATATTGAGGTGCTGGGCTTTGGCAGTAATTTTACCATTTATGATGCCGACGACCAAAAAACAGTCATGAAGGAAATCTTCCGGAAGTTTGATATCAATACCAAGATTTACAAGGAACGAGGCGTTCTTGCTGAGATTTCCCATGCCAAGGATGAACTGATCACACCGGAAGAGATGGAGCTGAATGCAGGCGGCGACCCGGACGCACGGAAGATTGCCGGTATGTATAAGGAATATCAGTCTATCCTCCGGGGAAACAATGCACTGGATTTTGATGACCTGATCGTGAAGACTGTGGAGCTTTTTCAGCATAATCCGGATATCCTGGACTATTATCAGGAACGTTTCAAATATATTATGGTGGATGAGTATCAGGATACCAATACTGCCCAGTTTAAATTTGTAAGTCTTCTTGCTGAGAAATACAAGAATCTCTGTGTGGTTGGTGATGATGATCAGTCCATCTATCGTTTTCGTGGAGCAAATATCGGGAATATCTTAGGCTTTGAGAAGGTTTTTCCTGAGGCTAAGGTGGTGCGCCTGGAACAGAATTACCGTTCTACCCAGAACATCCTCAATGCAGCCAATGAGGTGATCGTCAACAACACAGAGCGTAAGGAAAAACGCCTCTGGACAGAGAACGAAGAGGGCGATAAAGTACATTTCCGTCAGTTCAACAACGGATTTGAGGAAGCGGAGTATGTTGCAGGAGAGATCATCCAGGGGCGCCGCAACGGGAAATTCCAGTACAAGGACTGTGCAGTACTTTATCGGACCAATGCCCAGTCTCGTCTCTTTGAGGAGAAATTTCTCCTGGCAAATGTTCCTTATAAGATTGTCGGCGGCGTGAACTTTTATGCCCGCAAAGAGATTAAGGATCTGTTAAGCTATCTGAAGACCATTGACAATGCCAGTGATGATCTGGCTGTGCGCAGGATCTTAAATGTGCCAAAAAGAGGGATCGGACTCACCAGCATCGGCCGTGTCCAGGACTATGCGGATATGATGAACCTGAGCTTTTATGATGCGCTCCGTGTGGTGGAGGAAGTACCGTCCATTGGCCGGGCAGCAGGAAAGATCAATGATTTTGTATCTTTTATCCAGGGACTTAAGAGTAAGGCAGAGGCTTATACAGTCCGTGAAACGCTGGAAGAAGTGATCGAACTGACCGGTTATGTGAAAGAGCTGGAAGCAGAAAAAACAGAAGAAGCTCAGGCAAGGATCGAGAATATCGATGAGCTGATCTCCAAGACCGAATCTTTCCAGGAAGCCATGGAAGAGGCAGGACAGCCGGCAACACTTTCCGCATTTCTGGAAGAGATCGCACTGGTGGCAGATATTGATTCCGTTGATCCGGATCAGGATTATGTGCTTCTTATGACCCTTCACAGTGCCAAGGGACTGGAATTCCCCAATGTATTTATGGCAGGTATGGAGGACGGAGTATTTCCGGGATATGCGTCCATCTGGTCCGGAGACCCGTCGGATATTGAAGAAGAGCGAAGACTCTGTTATGTGGGGATCACACGTGCCATGAAGGAACTGACATTAACCTGTGCAAAACAGCGTATGATCCGTGGAGAGACCCAGTACAACCGTGTATCACGCTTTGTAAGGGAAATTCCAAGAGAATTGGTGGATCTTGGACATACGATTCAGGAGAAAAAGCCCAAGGTGGATAACATCGTATCTCCGAAGAGCGCCTATGCACAGATGAAGATGAATTTCCAGGCAAAGACCAGCCTCCAGAAAAAAGACTTTACGGTCAGCAAGGCAGCAAGCCTGGATTACGGTGTCGGTGATACGGTACGCCATGTGAAATTCGGTGTCGGTATCGTAAAAAATATTGTAGATGGCGGCAGGGATTACGAGGTAACGGTCGACTTTGACAAAGTCGGAGTGAAAAAAATGTTCGCAGGTTTTGCCAAGCTGAAAAAGATCTGATCGGAAGCAATATGAAGGCAAGAATGTTCCTGTGAAAATTTGCGTAAGTTATGGTAAAACCAGACATATGGTGGTATAATAAGAACACTTAAGAGATATTAGTACAGTGAAACTACTGTGCTACGGGTTTACTGTCAGACAGTACAGCCGAATAGAAAGAAAGGATGGTGCAGTGTTATGAATTTAAATACAACAAAGCTTGAAGAACTGCTTGCGACACTGAAGAAAAAAGAAGAAGAGAAAGATAAGAACACAGTCCTTTGGGTACTGGCGATCATCGGTGCGGTTGCAGCTGTTGCAGGAATCGCATTTGCAGTATACCGTTTCTTCGCTCCGGATTATCTGGAGGATTTCGAAGAAGATTTTGATGATGACTTCGATGATTATTTTGAGGACGAGGAAGAGTAAGATCTTTCACCGGAACAGCTGTTTTGAACAGATCAGAATGGTTGTCTGCAGTGTATGAATATGAGAAGCGGATGATTGAAGCCCCGGCGCGATACCGGGGCTTGATTTTTGAATGCAGGCAGTGAAGCGATTGTGTTTGCGAGCAGACCGTAAAGCAAATTTGGAATATTCGATTTACTGCCTGCTGCTTATAAGACAGAAAGAGGATTTATGAAAAAAGGTGAAATTTACGAAGGTGTTATAGAAAAAGTGGAATTTCCAAACAAAGGCTTTGTATGGGTGGATGACCAGAAAGTCATTGTAAAGAACGGAATTCCGGGACAGAAAGTACGTTTTATGATCAACAAGAAGCGTTCCGGACGGGCGGAGGGACGCCTCTTAGAAGTTCTGGAGAAATCTCCGCTGGAGACAAGAGAACCGGCCTGTCAGGAATTCCCGGCCTGTGGCGGCTGTATGTACCAGACCATGAGTTATGAGGCGCAGAAAGAGATGAAGGAGCGCCAGGTAAGGGAACTTCTGGATGGGGCAGTCAGAGAAAGTATGGATAAGATCGGGAAGAACAGTGATGAGACAGAAGAAACTGAGGATACAGACAAGTTGTATCACTGGGATGGAATCTACGGAAGTCCTATCGAGTTTGGATACCGCAACAAGATGGAGTTTTCCTTTGGCGATGAGTATAAGGATGGTCCGCTGTCCCTTGGACTTCATAAGAAGGGCAGCACTTACGATATCCTGAATACAGATGACTGTAAGCTGGTGCATCCGGATATGACGAAAATCCTTGCCTGTGTGCGGGAGTTTTTCCTGGAGCGTAATGCCAGCTTTTATAAGAAGCTTCAGCATGTGGGATATCTCCGACATCTGCTTCTTCGAAGAGGTGTCACAAGCGGCGAGATCCTTGTCCATGTGGTGACCACCACCCAGGAAGAGTATGATCTGGAACCACTGAAAGAACAGCTCCTTGCACTTCCCCTGGAAGGTAAGATCGTGGGGATCATGCACATTTTAAATGATTCTCTGTCCGATGTGGTACAGAGCGATGAGACGAAGATTCTTTACGGAAAGGATTATTTCTACGAAGAACTTCTTGGGCTGAAATTTAAGATCAGCACGTTTTCCTTCTTCCAGCCAAATTCCCTGGCTGCGGAGATCCTGTATTCAAAAGTCCGTGAATATGTGGGGGATACCAGAGATAAAGTAGTGTTTGACCTTTACAGCGGCACCGGCACTATCGCCCAGCTTGCGGCATCTGTTGCCAGTGAGGTGATCGGCGTGGAGATCGTGGAAGATGCGGTAAAAGCTGCCAGAGAAAACGCAGCACGAAATGGCATCAGCAACTGCCGCTTTATAGCCGGAGATGTGCTGAAAGTGCTGGATGAAGTGCCGGAGAAACCGGATATGATCATTCTGGATCCGCCAAGGGATGGAATCCATCCCAAAGCATTGCCGAAGATTCTTTCTTATGGGGTAGACCATATTGTATATATTTCCTGCAAAGCGACCAGCCTGGCAAGAGATCTTCCGGCATTTCTGGCGGCAGGATATAAGCTGGAAAAAGCCTGCTGCGTTGATCAATTTTGCCAGACTGTTCACGTTGAGACGGTTGCTCTTTTGTCCCAACTGAAACAAAAGCCGGATGATTACATTAATGTCACGATTGAACTTGATGATATGGATATAACATCTGCAGAGACTAAGGCAACATATGATGAGATAAAGAAGTATGTGGCTGAACATAATGCCGGCATGAAGGTTTCCAATCTGTATATCTCACAGGTAAAGAGAAAATGCGGAATTGAGGTTGGAAAGAATTATAATTTACCTAAAAATGAAGATAGCAGGCAACCGCAGTGTCCAGAAGATAAAGAGAGCGCAATTGTGGAGGCATTGAAGCATTTTAAGATGAATAGTTAATAAAGAGAGGTGCATATGCTATGCCAGGTATACTCGTGGTTGAAGATGATGAAAATTTAAATCGTGGAATTACATTTTCACTGAAAAAATCCGGATATGAGGTTTTTTCAGCAGAATCAGTGAAAAAAGCGAAAAGAATTGCAAGTGATAATCATGTGGATGTTGCCATTTGTGATGTGAATCTTCCGGATGGAAACGGATTAGAGCTTGTCAGATGGATGCGGAATTGTCAAAATGTATATATTATCTGTCTTACCGCGTTGGATCAGGAGACAGATCAGGTCATGGGATATGAAGCCGGTGCGGACGATTATATGACGAAACCGTTCAGCCTTTCCGTACTTCTTCTGAAAATCGAGGCTCATTTCCGCCGCAGAAAGAATGAACCCGGAACTCCAAAAATTCATTCAAAGGATATCGTATTTATCCCCGGAGAGATGAGGGCGTTCGTAAAGGAAAGAGAAATAAGCCTTACGAAGAATGAACTGAAAATGCTGTCCTTTTTTCTTCAAAACCCGAAACAGGTTCTTTCAAAAATACAAATATTGGAAAACATGTTTGATCTGGAAGGGGATTTTGTGGATGAAAATACAATCGCTGTCAATATCAGAAGACTCCGTGAGAAAATCGAAGACAATCCGGCTGCACCGGTCTATATAAAGAATATCAGAGGTCTTGGGTATATATGGAATCAGGAGGTAAGGCAGTGACAAAGAGATATCGCAAGAAGATTACAGTAGTGCTCTCCTTGGTATTACCTGTCATATTATTGTTTGCAATATTAAATTGCTTTACCACGTATGTGTTTTATGAAGATTATAAATATAAAATGAATCTTATGACAGAGATTGCTGCAAAGGAAGAATTTTCCGGGCTGGATGCTGTTTCGGAATTGCTTAAGGATAAGGATATTGAAACTAACGAACAGGGAAGGCGATTATTGGAGCAATATGGATACTGGGGGAATAAAGGGAATGCATTTTATATGCAATTCCGGCATCAGGTTATGGTGACCGGTGCTGTAAGCACTGTGATATGCGTGCTTCTTTTGACTTTTTTACTTTATTGGAAGAAAAAAGAAGATGCGTGTCATCAGAAAATTTTAGACCAGTTGGAAGAAATTCTGATCAGATTCCGTGAAAATAAATTTGATGATTTACTGAAAACGGAAAATCATGCAGAACTGGAAAAATTGAATGACCAGCTTGAAGCAATCGGACATCATATTCAGTTGATAAAGGAAGAAGCAAGGGCAGAAAAGGAGAACACGAAAGAAATGGTTTCTGATATTTCTCACCAGTTAAAGACACCGGTTGCAGCTTTGGATACATGTTTTAGTGTGCTGATGCAGAATGACTTAAGTGCCACAGAACAGGAGGAGTTTCGTATCCGTTGTCGGAGTGCTCTGGATGGACTGGAGACATTATTGCAGTCGCTTCTTGAAATATCCAAGATGGAAACTGGACTGATTCAGATTAATAAGAAAAAACTTCCGCTTATGGATACTGTCATATCTGCTGTGAACTGTACTTATCCAAAAGCGGATGAGAAAGAAATTGAATTCGTTTTTGACTATGCAAAAGAGCTGGAAACATGCATGGTTATGCAGGATAAAAGATGGCTTGGTGAAGCTGTGATCAACGTTCTGGATAATGCGGTCAAGTACAGTCCGTGTGGTTCAAAAATATTTATCCGGTTACAAAAAAGAAACGATCTTGTAAGAATGGAAATTGAGGATCAGGGAATTGGTATTCCGCAGAATGAGTATCACAAAATTTTTCAACGATTTTACAGAGGAAGTTCCAGGGAGGTCATGGAAAAGAGTGGTACAGGAATCGGACTTTTTCTATCGAGAGAAATTATCGAAAAACACGCAGGTACGATTACGGTAACCTCCGGCAAAAAGAAAAAAGGAAGCACGTTTGTGATTCAATTACCATATGTTGGTTAAATTTTAAGTGAGCAGAAATCTTACAATTCTGTAAGACTTCTGCTCGTTTTTTGAAAGTGAAATGAAAGATTATCCTGATACAATTTGGATGTAGGTTGAAAAGGTACACTTTACAGAATGAAAAAGGAGGCAACACATGAGTGTGATATTAGAAACCAAGCAGCTTTGTAAGTTTTATGGCGCAGGTGAGAATCAGGTCAAAGCGGTCAATCAGGTGGACATTCAGATTGAGCAGGGAGAATTTGTCGCAATTGTTGGAAAGTCAGGTTCCGGTAAAAGTACATTACTTCATATGCTTGGAGGGCTAGACACCCCGACAAAAGGCAGTGTTACTTTAGCAGGGAAAGATTTATACAGGATGAAGGAAGATGCCCTTGCTGTTTTCCGCAGAAGAAAAATCGGATTTGTTTTTCAGGCATTTAATCTGGTTTCATCTGTTAATGTCTGGGAAAATATTGTACTGCCACTGGGGCTGGATGGAAGAAAAGTGGATGAAGCGTATGTAAATGATATTATTGCAACTCTGGGGATTGAAAACCGGATTTATAATCTGCCAAATCAGTTATCCGGAGGACAGCAGCAGAGAGTAGCAATTGCAAGAGCACTGGTGAATCGTCCGGAAATTATATTTGCAGATGAGCCGACAGGAAATCTTGATTCTAAGACCAGTGATGAGGTAATCGCTCTGCTTAAGATGACAGCAAAAAAATATGGACAGACAATTGTAATGATTACCCATGATGACGAAATTGCACAGGTCGCTGACCGTATTCTGGTGATTGAGGACGGACAGGTGGTGGATTTCAGATGAAGACAATAAGCAGGATTGCATATAGCAATGACAAAAGGAACAGGACAAGAAGTATACTGATCATGATGGCAATCTGTCTGACCACGATGCTGCTTGTTATCATCAGTACTGTGGGAAATGGGGTAATTCATTTACAGAAAAGTCAGGCGGCAGGATCATATGGAAGCAATTATGGTCTGTTTGTTTCCGCAGACGGATCGCAGTTAAAAGAAGTAAACCGCCGTGCGGAAATAGATGCTACAGGCACTATGTGCACCGAAGGTATCATAAAAGGCAATGAAAAAGGCGGGTTTGTCTGCATGGATGAGACTGCAAGAAAAATGCTTCCTTATAATAAAGAATATGAGTTGAAGGAAGGAAAGTATCCGGAAAAAATGCAGGAAATTGCCGCAGGAAGAGCATTTTTTCGTGCAATGGGGTATGGTGATGTAAAGATCGGAGATACGGTTACACTGGATTACCGCGCAGGGATGCAGTCAGAATATAAGCCGGAAGAATTTGTTGTCAGCGGAATCCTATATGATCGGGATGAGTATACCATCGAGGCATCTTATGTTGCTTTCGGGTCACAGGAGTTTTATGATGAGCACGTCGCAGAGAATGACAGACAGTATAATATTTATTTTACTTTAAATGATTCTGCAAATGTATCTATGAATAATATTGATTCGGTTATAAAGCAGATTGCAGCAGCTTGTGGGATCGAAGAAAAAAACGTTATAGTCAATGATCTCTATTTGCAATGGGTCTTGCAGCCGAGTTATGAAACGATTGCGGTATGCGGGGTTTTGATTCTTGCAATTGTACTTTTCTCTGTTGTGGTCATTTATAATATTTTTCAGGTCGGTATTGCCAACAAGATACAGGAGTATGGAAAAATCAAGGCTCTGGGAGCGACAAAAAAGCAGATGAAACAACTGATCTTCAGAGAGGGCATTTTTTTGACATTTTTTTCAATACCAGTTGGATTGCTTTTTGGCTTTCTGATTGCAAAATGCGGTTTTAACTGGCTGGTAGAACAGGGGAACCTTGTATCAACCGGAACTGGCTCTATGGGAGTTCAAAATCAGCAGGTGCCTCTGTTTTCCCTGCCTGTTATGCTTCTCTGTATTTTCGTATCATTTCTTACCGTTGCTTTGGCACTGCGTAAACCAATGAAAATTGTTTCACGGATTTCACCTATCGAAGCAACACGGTATTTAGAAAATGCAGAAACACAAAAAAAAGGAAAACGAAATGGCAGAAAAAATGTCACCGTGTTTTCTATGGCAATGGCAAATGTAACGGGTAATCCCAAAAGAACTATTGGTACTATCCTCACAATGGGTTTTTCTTGCGTATTGTTTGTGATTATCTCTAATTATGTGGGAAATATTGACACGGAGCATGAAGCACGTCTTTCCGTTAATCATGGACAATTTGAACTGCAGCTTGACTATTCTGCTGAGTATGATGAAAGATATCCGGAGAATAATCTGGATACGATTCTGACGGATGATCCATTGAATGATTCGCTGATTGAAGAAATCAAAAGCATTCCGGGAGTAACAGATGTCATGACGAGAGAGATTGTCTCTGTAAATCTGAACGGAACAAGATTTCCGGCTGATATTGTGAGTAAAAAGGATTTTGATTTTATGCGCCAAGAAGGGGATATTGGCTCTATGGACTATGATCAGGCGGTAAAGAATGGTGATATTTTCTTTGGCTGGTCGGCGTGGATGGAACAAGATGGATATGCTCCGGGTGAATCCATTGCATTTGACTTTGAGAATGGAAGTGGAACCTATACCTATCAGGGAAAGATTGCAGGATCTTTTGTAAGTGCGGACACTTATCTTGTCATTCCGGAAGGTGTATACCGTTCCATGAATCCGAGAGGAACAGCCTATGGCTATCTGTGGGTGGACTGTGATAAAAAAGATGTGGCATCTGTGGAACAGAGTCTGAATACTTTGATTTCTAATACTTCGCATATAAAAATGGATACTTATCATGCGCAGTTACAATCTGCCGAATTTGCAAGCAGCATGATGAAGCTTGGCTGTTATCTGTTTATGGCGGTTGTAGGACTCATCGGTTTTATGAATATGGCAAACACCATGATCATGAATATTACGACAAAAAAGCAGGAATATGGTGTATTACAGGCTGTGGGTATGACAAATAAACAATTAAATTTATGCCTGCAGTTACAGGGACTGATTTTTACGGTTGGTACCATATGCGTAGCTTTGATCATTGGTCTGCCGCTCGGCTATGCACTTTTTTCCTATGCAAAACATAATGGAATATTTGGAATGAATATCTATCATGTTCCAATCGTACCAATTTTTATTATGATTTTTTTGGTCGGTCTGTTGCAGATTGTACTTTCCTGCGTTTTAAGCAGTAATCTGAAAAAGGAAACGCTGGTAGAAAGAATAAGGTATCAGGGATAGCAAGTAATATGTAATGAACTAGTATAAAATAAATTAAATTTCTGCTGTATATTTTAAGGATAATATGTGGTAAAATAGTGTTATCTAAGAAAGGATGAACACTATGAGAAAAACATATCTTCCTCTGTCAGATGAAGACAGGAATTACCTTAAATCATTATCCAAAAAGAGAACCATTCAGGCACAAATTGTGGATCGTGCCAGAATTCTTTTATATAAAGCGGATGGAATGACATACCAGGAAATTGCCGATAAACTTGCAATCAGCACCGCAACGGTACGCCTTTGTATTTCGAAGTTTCATAAAGGCGGTTTAGATGCTGCATTGTTTGATGTTCAGCGCTCTGGCCGTCCATCAGAAATCACGGATGACGCAAAGGCATGGATGATCAGTATTGCGTGTCAGAGACCGGCAGAACTCGGTTATGCGCAGGAATTATGGACATTGACTTCTCTTCACAAATACATTCAGAAACACGCAGAAGAAGCGGGATATCCAAGACTTTCAACCGTTACGAAACCTTATATCCAGAAATTCTTAAAGGGACAGGATATGAAACCCTTTAAAATCAAATATTACTGCGAAAAGCGGGATCCTGATTTTGAAACAAAAATGCACGAAGTCCTGCTGGTTTACAAACAGGTTGAAATGCAGTTTGATGAAAATGGTGAGCTCATTGTTCCGGACGATTATAAATTGACGATTACAGTATCCTATGATGAGAAACCGGGTATTCAGGCAATCTCCAATACTGCACCGGATTTACGCCCGACAGCAGAACATGGAGAAGTATATCGTGATGCAGAATACAAACGTCTTGGAACCCTTTCTTTGCTGGCGGGCATTGATCTGCTTACAGGAGAAGCTATCCCGTTAGTAAGTGAGACTCACAAGAGTTCTGATTTTATTGAGTTTTTAAAGATACTGGACAAAAAATATCCATCACAGGATACGATCCGTATTATCCTGGATAATCATTCAGCGCATACCTCCAAAGAAACACGGCGCTTTTTGGATACGATGCCAAAGGGACGTTTTAAATTTGTGTTTACTCCAAAACATGGCTCATGGTTAAACATGATTGAGAGTTTCTTCAGTAAGATGACTCGGCAGATGCTTCGTGGAATCCGTGTCAATACCAAAGAGGAATTGGAAGAACGGATTTACAAGTATTTCGATGAAGTAAATCGTGAGCCTGTGATTTATCGCTGGAAATATAAAATGGATGAAATCAGCGAAGAGGAAGCGGCATCTGTTTAATATAGCAATTATTTAATATTCGTGATACTAGGTCTTAACGAAGAGGAAAAATAGATAACTTCCATTTTGTATGTATGATAAATCTAAACAGTATTTTAGCAACATTTCCTGAGTGGGGGCAGAAAGTGCCCCCACTTTCACTATTTGGGGGCGAAAAGCGCCCCCGGAATTCAAAAATGGCCCCATTTTGCGCCCCCGTTTTTTAAAATCTGGAATCTAAACAAGATTACAATGAAATCAGAACATAAAAAGTGGGGGCAAAAAGCGCCGTCAAAATCATAAAGTGGGGGCAG
>OLZQ01000731.1_pt1 | contig 15750 bp, 9 predicted proteins | sample 1644511 | NCBI WGS metagenome assembly OLZQ01 (sample SAMEA103958132, study PRJEB25191) | human gut metagenome | biome: human-associated habitat [ENVO:00009003]; feature: intestine environment [ENVO:2100002]; material: feces | place: Germany | collected 2013/2015 | reverse complement strand
GATCATCTCCCCGCCTCCTTGATAAGGAGGCATGGCATCGAGCCACTTTTCTTTACCGTATAACACACCTATCCCCGTAGGTCCATATACTTTATGAGCCGAGAACACATAGAAATCGGCATCGAGCTCCTGTACATTCACCCGCAAATGAGGTACGGCTTGTGCGCCGTCCACCAAGACAGGAACCCCCTGCGCATGAGCGTAAGCGATCATTTCACGCACCGGATTAATCGTCCCCAATACATTCGAGACATGGGCGACACCGACCAAACGAGTATGCCCATTGAAAAGAGACTTATATGTATCGACGTTCAAATCTCCACGTTCGTCGATGGGAACTACCCGGAGCTTGATATTGCGCCGGCGCTGCAAAAGTTGCCACGGCACGATATTGGCATGGTGTTCCATAACGGTGAGAATAATCTCGTCGCCGTCGTGCAGGAACTCATCTCCAAAAGAAGAAGCCACCAAATTGATTGCCTCCGTTGTTCCTCTTGTAAAAATAACTTCCGAAGACGAACCGGCCCCGATGAACTGTTGCACCCGACGGCGGGCAGCTTCGTGGGCATCGGTAGCCTCTTGGCTAAGCGTATGGACTCCACGATGCACGTTTGCATTTACCCGATAGTAAGTATCGGCAATATGATCGACCACACACTTGGGAGTCTGAGACGTAGCGCCGTTATCCAAATAGATTAACGGTCGTCCCGAAATCTCCCGACTCAGAATAGGAAAATCTTCCCTTATTTTTTCGACATCAAACATAACGGCACTCCTTTCTCATAAATCTTAATGACATGCTTGACAACCGGAGCATTTCGCCAACTCCCCACGGAACCTTTTCTCAACCAATTGGCGTAGCCGATCTTTCAAGGCATCGAGCCGTACCAACTCGATGACATCGTTGGTAAACGCAAACATCAACAACATGCGAGCTTCGGACTCGGGAATACCGCGCGACCGCATATAAAACAAGGCATTTTGGTCGAGCTGACCGACCGTGGCTCCATGACTACACTTCACATCGTCTGCATAAATTTCGAGTTGAGGTTTCGTGTACATTTTGGCGAGCGGGGATGCACACAAATTCTTATTACTCTGATAGGCTTCGGTTTTCTGCGCCCCGTGTCGAACCAATATGCGTCCACTGAACGAACCTCGCGCCGAATCGTTCAACACATATTTGAACAACTCGTTACTGTGGCAATGAGGCACGGCATGATCTATATGCGTATACGTATCGACGACCTGTCCTTTATCGGCGATAGCCATACCGCATAGAGACAATTCGGCATGCTCTCCTTCAAAAGCCGAATAGTAATTATTACGGGTTACTCCGTTATGCAATACGATACCATTGACCAATACGTTAGATCGTTCCCCTTGACGCACGAACACCGACGAAACTTTCGACGTATTCTCCGAGGACTCCTCTATATCGTAATAGTCGAACACAGCGTCGTCGTCCACGAATATCTCGCAAACTTGCGACGACAGGAATTTAACGGTGGCCTCGTCCGAGTGATCGCATACCAGCAATTTGGCCTGCGCCCGTTTTCCTACGACAATCAACAACCGGCGATTCACCATAAAATCGACATTGCCCCGAAGGATATTTACCAACTGTATAGGCTTTTCTACGATGACTCCGTCCGGAATATACAAAAAGAAACCGTCTTGGGCAAAAGCCGTGTTCAAGGCAACGGTCCCGTCTCGTTTCATATCGGCGACCTTTCCGTAATAACGCGATACCAAATCGGGGTATTGCAAGGACATGTCACAAAGGCTGCCCACCAAAACGCCGTCAGGGAGTTTAGATGATACCGGCTGAACCCGTTTGTAAAAAGAGTCATTGACAACGAAATAGAGCAACGTACTCAAATTAGGCACATCGCAACGAAACACTTCATAAGGATTGATCTCTATATCTATCCGACCCAGATTCAACCCGTAATCGGGAGAATAGACCGACTCTATATCTGTCCGCCGGTGTTCCTCGTCTTTCAAAGAGGGTAATCCCCGACTCTCCAACAAAGCCACAGCCTCTTCGCGCAACCCGTTCATCACTGCCGACGAATGGCTGTTTATCAAATTTTTTTGAGACCTATATAAATTTCGCCCAACTCTTTTTTTATCCAGTCATACCCGCGCTCTTCCAATTCAAGAGCCAATTCGGGACCGCCCGATTTCACGATTCTCCCCTTATAGAGCACATGGACGAAATCGGGGGCAATATAGTCCAACAAACGTTGATAGTGTGTGATGACAATCGTCGCGTTCTTCTCGGACTTCAATTTATTCACACCACCGGCAACAATACGCAGGGCATCGATGTCCAGCCCGCTGTCGGTCTCATCGAGAATGGAAAGACGGGGTTCGAGCATAGCCATCTGGAATATCTCGTTCCGTTTCTTTTCTCCACCCGAAAAACCCTCATTTACCGAGCGACCGGCCAGTTTATTATCCAACTCCACAATCTCCCGCTTTTCCCGCATAAGTTTCAAGAAATCGGTAGCCGACAATGGTTCAAGGCCTCTGTACTTGCGTTGCTCGTTCACAGCCGTGCGCATGAAATTAACCATACTCACACCCGGTATCTCCACCGGATATTGAAAACTCAAAAATATACCTTCGTGAGAACGATCCTCGGGTGACAAAGCCAAAAGGTCTTTCCCATAAAACTCGACCGAGCCACGAGTCACCTCATAAGCCGGATTACCGGTCAATACGGCGGAAAGCGTACTTTTCCCCGAACCGTTAGGCCCCATAATCGCATGCACCTCGCCCGGTTTCACTTCGAGGTTTATCCCTTTCAATATCTCTTTGCCATTTATGCTGGCATGTAAATCTTCAATCTTCAACATAGATATTTCGTTTTATTCTTTTCTTTATTTATTCCCTGCCGTTACTGCGACTACTTGTCCCGCCACGACATATACACCACAAGGCAAATAGTCGGTATTCAAACCCTCAACTACATTCATTATCTTCACTATTTGTCCCGTCACTTTGTAAACAGGCAACTGCATCGACCGATCACTTTGTACGAACAAACGTCCGTTTGCAGCGTACACTCGGCCCACCGAATGATCTGCCGGCGAATCCACTCCATCGACAATACGGTCAATATGCACCGGATAGCCGTCGTTTTCCCCGGGAATATATCCCCAATTCCGGCATGAAGTGCCACCTTTCATCGCATTATTATTCAACGCTTCCAAAAAACCGCTTCCGGCAGACTGCATCTCTGCTGTGCTATACGCAATACCGTTCTCGCCGACTTCTGTACCTTCTATGACTGCATCACTGTTATAATAACAAAAATGCACGTTCGACTCACTCAACCGGCACACCTTGACACCAGCGACATCGCTACATACATCGCCCGTCGAATAACTATTCCACAATAACTTATAAGCCTTTCCCACCAAGCCTCCAACGCTTCCCTGTGAAGAACCTTCCTCATCTATATGCGCATCGATTAAAGAGATATTTCCTCGATTATAGCTATTGTACACCGGTTCTTCACAATATCCGACCAGTCCACCTGCATAAATAGCATTCCAACGGGACGAAGATCGGGGAGCCGAACTTTCGATTTTCAAACCTCCACGATTCCAGCAATCTACAACCGGGCAATCTGTATTCTGACCCATCACTCCCCCGACCGACAACATCGAACCATTCGATTTAACCTCGATCTCACCTTCGTTGCCACAAGTGTACAACGAATCGGTTTGCGAACTATTATAAAAGGAATAAGAGCAAACACCTCCTACCTGTACTTCAAAACCATCGCTTTCACAAATCACGGAGTCCTTATTGAAACTGTACGTTATACCCACGCTCGCCGAGGAAACCCCGCCGACATAAGCACTCCCTTCATGGGCATTCACCTTAACGACCGAATGGTTCTCGCAACTATCCACCCGGAATGAATAATTACTTGAAATTCCGCCCACCGACACACTTCCCGAAGTATTGCCCGACACGAAAATATTTCCCCGGTTCGTACAAGAGACAATACGATTCTCTTTACCATAAACCGGTCCGCATCTACCCACAAGACCCGACACCCTTATGTCGACCACATCACTGTGAACATCTACGGTCATATGCCCCTCATTGGAACAGCCGATGAGTTTCATATCATCGGCATGAGCCACAATTCCACTTACCGAACAGATGGTCTCATGGGTCTCGCTACCCCATATTACAGAAGTAACCACGACATCGGCTCGATTGACACAACGAATAAAACGGGACTCATCACCCACCGCCGCTATCGCACCTATCTCCAAATCCAAGTCCCCGAAAGAAAAGTAATAGGTTCCGGATACTTCTACCCGGCAAGTCTCATCTAACGTCAAGTCCCTTATTTCGGCATTTCGAACCGTACCGAACAAACCGGCCACGACACGCTTGTAATCGTATCCTTCGCCTTCTTCTGCCGGCACGACCGTCAAACCGCTGATCTTATGACCGTCACCATCGAATACGCCGCTAAAATAACTACCAAACTGCTCGTTAACAGGTGTTATCCACTTATGTGCCGACATATCCATATCGGCCGCCAATCGAACGGTCTTGTTCGGATAATTCCACAGCGAACTTGTCATATATTCACCAAAAGCAGCGAACTCCTCGGGCGTGGAAATAATCATCACATCGTTATCGAAATTCTTGTCAAGCCATTCTTCATCGTAATTCCCTTCATCGAACCACGAGCCCTCTTGCGCCGAAACAGGAAAAACCTCCACAGCCAAAACACTCAATAACACAATGAGAAAAAAACGATACGCAATCCTTTTCATATCATTCTACTATTTTCCTTAACCTACCGAACCTTCCAACGAGATCTGCAATAGCTTTTGCGCTTCAACGGCAAACTCCATAGGCAGTTTATTCATCACCTCTTTGGCATATCCGTTCACGATAAGACCCACGGCATCCTCGGTAGGGATTCCACGCTGGTTACAATAGAATATTTGGTCTTCATTGATTTTCGAAGTAGTCGCTTCATGCTCTACCACGGCCGAATCATTCAGAATCTCCATATACGGGAAAGTATGCGCCCCGCAATCGGAACTCAACAACAGACTGTCACACTGGGTAAAGTTCCTTGCATTCTCGGCACTCGGCAACACTTTCACGAGTCCTCGATAGCTATTCTGGCTACGACCCGCCGAAATACCCTTCGACACGATCGTACTGCGGGTGTTTTTCCCAATATGTATCATCTTCGTTCCCGTGTCGGCTTGTTGATAATTATTGGTAACAGCCACCGAATAAAACTCCCCGACCGAATGATCGCCCGCCAGCACACAACTGGGATATTTCCAAGTAATGGCCGACCCCGTCTCCACCTGCGTCCAAGAGAGCTTAGAGTGATCGCCTTTGCACATGCCTCGCTTCGTCACGAAATTATAGATACCGCCTTTCCCGTCCTTGTCGCCCGGATACCAATTCTGCACGGTCGAATATTTCACTTCGGCACGATCATGCACTACAATTTCCACGATAGCTGCGTGCAATTGATTCTCATCACGCATAGGAGCCGTACAACCTTCGAGATAGCTCACATAGCTGTCGTCATCGGCAACAATCAATGTTCGTTCGAACTGTCCCGTATTAGCGGCGTTGATACGGAAATAGGTAGATAATTCCATAGGACACCGGACTCCTTTGGGGATATAAACGAACGAGCCGTCACTGAATACGGCCGAGTTAAGCGCTGCAAAAAAATTGTCCCGATACGAAACAACCGAGCCTAAATAACGTTTCACCAAATCGGGATAATCTTTCACCGCCTCGCTGAACGAGCAGAAAATGACACCCAATTCGGCCAGTTTTTCCCGAAAAGTTGTCCGTACCGACACACTATCCATCACCGCATCGACCGCTATACCCGACAGTTTCATCTGTTCTTCGAGCGAAATTCCCAGCTTGTCGAATGTCTTGCGTAGCTCAGGATCCACTTCATCGAGGCTTTTCGGAGCCTCTTTGGTCTTGGGAGCGGCATAATAACTGATAGCCTGATAGTCTATATCGGGAATATTCAAATGAGCCCAATGCGGCATTTCGAGCGTCTTCCAGTAAGCGTATGCTTTCAGACGGAATTCAAGTAACCATTCCGGCTCCTTTTTCTTCTCCGAAATATGGCGGATAATATCCTCGTTCAATCCGGTAGGAATAATATCTGTCTCTATATCGGTTACAAATCCGTATTTATAATCGTTAGTAGTAACGTCGTTTAATATTTCATTTGAATTATCCTGTTTCATTTTTAATCTGCTTTACAATTTTCACAACAGAGATACGGCTCGTTGCATATCGAATAAGGTATAAACAATCCCCTCGTCGGTTTGGTTTCCGAAACGAACTGCTCTTGTGCCCTCGAAAAGAGCAACGGAGCTACACGCAATGTATATCCATAGAACTGTGACGAAGCCGTCTCTTTTTCCGGAATCAGTTTACCCTTAGGATCGATAATATGGACGAGATTAAGCACTATACTCAATATGACCAAATATTTGACGGCGCCGAACAAAGCCCCGGCCAATCTATCGAGCCACCCCAATGCCACATGATGCGTAATGTGATGTATCAGCCTCATCAGTTGAACGCATATAATGTACACGATAAGGAACAATAACGAATATGCGATAACCCGGCTTACACCCTCGGGCAAATCGAACATCTCCCTCAACAACGCAGAGAACGAACTTCCGAAAAATCGGGCGACGACTATACCTGCGATAAACCCGCCCAACGAACCTACCTGACGGATAACCCCTTTGATGAGTCCGTACAGAAAACCTATAACGGCGATCAATAGGATAGTAAAATCAACATAATTCATCTCTCACACTCCCGATTCTTAACCCTGCAAAATTACTTTTTTATTTTGAATACTCCGTATTTCCGCCTTATTATCCGTCAAAGACGATAACAAAGGCCACCCCGTACCTACGAGGCAGCCTCTCTATTCCCGAAAAACGTTTCTTTCTTAAAGCGTCTTTTTCACTTCTACCTCTTCATAAGCCTCTACGAGATCGCCTATCTTAACATCGTTGTAGTTCGTGATGTTCAATCCGCATTCAAATCCCGTAGTCACCTCTTTAACATCGTCTTTGAAGCGTTTCAGAGAACCTAAATCTCCGCTATAAATCACGATACCGTCTCGTATCAAACGTATCTTGCTCGACCGTTTCAGCTTACCTTCCTTCACGATACAGCCGGCAACCGTACCGACTTTCGTAATATGATAAGTTTCCAAAACCTCGGCCGTACCCAATATCTCCTCTTTGATTTCGGGAGACAACATACCTTCCATAGCCGATTTAACCTCCTCGATAGCATCGTAGATGATCGAATAGAGACGTATATCGACTCCTTCTTTCTCGGCCAATCGGCGAGCAGCCACGGAGGGTCTCACTTGGAATCCGATGATAATAGCATTGGATGCGGCGGCCAACGTAATATCCGATTCGGATATTTGTCCTACGGCCTTATGCAATACATTGATTTGTATTTCGGGGGTGGATAGTTTGATAAGCGAATCGCTCAAAGCCTCCACCGATCCGTCCACATCGCCCTTCACAACCAAATTCAACTCTTGGAAATTGCCGACAGCTATACGACGACCTATATCGTCGAGGGTCAATAACTTGTGAGTACGCAAGCCCAATTCACGTTGCAATTGTTCGCGTTTATTGGCAATCTCGCGTGCCTCTTGCTCCGTATCCATCACATGGAACACATCACCTGCCTGAGGAGCACCGTTCAAACCGAGAATCTGAACGGGAGCCGACGGACCGGCAACTTCGATACGGGCATTTCTTTCGTTGAACATAGCTTTTACCTTTCCGTGATTGGTTCCCGCCAACACGACATCGCCTTTATGCAAAGTCCCGTTTTGTACCAATACGGTAGCAACATATCCACGCCCTTTATCCAAAGTGGACTCGATAATCGAACCGGTAGCCCTCCGGTTGGGATTCGCTTTTAAGTCGAGCAATTCGGCCTCCAACAAAACCTTTTCCATCAATTCATGTACTCCGGTTCCTTTTTTAGCCGAAATCTCCTGCGACTGATATTTACCGCCCCAATCTTCTACGAGGTAGTTCATATTAGCCAACTCCTCTTTAATCTTGTCAGGATTGGCATTCGGCTTGTCAATCTTATTGATAGCGAACACAATGGGAACACCGGCTGCCGAAGCATGATTGATGGCCTCGACAGTTTGGGGCATTACATTGTCGTCGGCAGCGACGATAATAATGGCGATATCGGTCATCTGAGCTCCGCGGGCACGCATAGCCGTAAATGCCTCGTGACCCGGAGTATCGAGGAAAGTGATACGACGTCCATCTTCCAATTTCACATTATATGCACCGATATGCTGAGTGATACCTCCGGCTTCCCCGGCAATCACATTCGAATTGCGAATATAGTCGAGTAATGAAGTTTTACCATGATCCACGTGTCCCATCACGGTCACGACAGGAGGACGAGATGTCAAATCTTCTTCCCTATCCTCTTCTTCATGAATAGCCTCGACCACCTCGGCACTTACATATTCGGTCTTAAAACCGAATTCTTCCGCAACGATATTGATCGTCTCGGCATCGAGACGCTGATTGATCGACACCATCATGCCGATACTCATACAGGTAGCGATAACCTCGTTCACCTGAACATTCATCATCGAAGCCAAATCGTTTGCCGTAACAAACTCAGTCAGCTTCAACACTTTACTTTCAGCTTCCTCCATTTCGGCGAGCTCACGTTCGCGATTCGAGAAAGCCTCTCGTTTTTCTTTACGCCATTTAGCCGATTTCTTCTGTCCTTTTGTATTATTGGTGAGGCGAGCCAATGTTTCTTTTATCTGCTTTTGTACATCTTCTTCGCTCACCTCGGCCTTTATAGGACGTTGTTTTTGTTTATTCGGTCTATTTCCTCCGTTATTTTTACCATTTCCTCCACGGGAGGGTTGTCCACCCATCGATGAAATGCTTTTCGATATATCTACCTTTTCTTTACTGATTCGTTGACGCTTCCTACGTTCACCACCTTGCTGATTAGTATCGTCACCGCCGGCAGCCTTGTGTGATTCTTGTCTCTGCTTCTCTTTACTCTCCCGCTCTTTACGTTTTTCCTCCTTCGTCTTTTTCTTCGGACGAGTTTGTTGATTCAACGCATCGAGATCTATTTTACCGACGACATTGATATTCGAGGTAAACGCCGGACGATTAATGGTAAACACCTCGTCTTCATGGGATTCCTCAACTTCCTTTTTTTCTTTAACCTCTTGCTCGACAACCGCCTCTTTTACTTTCGGTTCAACTATTTGAGGTTCTGGTTTCGATTGAGAGACAACCTCTTGTTTAGGTTCGGCGACCAGCTTGTTCTCTTCTTCGGTAGGCTTCACTTCTTCACGGGCCGACACCGCCGGCTCTGGTTTTTCCTCTTTCGTTTTCACTTCGACCTTGTTCTCCTCCGATTTAACCGGCTCTTTCTTCTCTACCGGATTTTCCTTTTTATGTTCGGACGACTTCGGACGATTCAAAGCGTCGAGATCTATTTGACCGACCACTTTCGGGCGTTGTGTCTCGGGGATAATTGTTTTCAGCTCCTTCGGTTCTTCCTTTATTGCCGATGAAGAATTACCCTCCTCCGATTCGGTAGCCGATGTAGCCTTGCTCTTTTCCTTATGACGTTCAAGACTAATGCTCTCCGATTCGAGTTTCAAATTTTTGTCCTTACTGAACTCCTTGACAAGCAGTGCATACTGTTCGTCGGTTATCTTGGTGTTAGGGTTAGCTTCAACCGTAAAACCTTTCTTTTGAAGAAATTCGACCGCCGTCTGAATTCCTACATTCAAGTCTCTTGCTACTTTATTTAACCTTATCGACATACTCAGTTTTAGTTTATAAATAATGGAAGAATTAAAGATGCCTCCGACAAAGGCACAAAGGCCGCATTGTATCGGTCCCGAAAACGAATTACTCTTCAAACTCCGCTTTCAAAATAGCGAGAACTTCGTCCACGGTGTTCTCTTCGAGGTCGGCTTTCTCGATCAATGTTTCACGAGGCAACGCAAGCACACTCTTCGCAGTGGCGCATCCGATACCTTTCAAGGCCTCAATCACCCAGTCGTCGATTTCGTCGCTGAATTCGTCGAGGTAAATGTCCTCCTCTTCTTCCTCGTCTATATCTCTGTAAACATCAATATTGTAACCCGTAAGCATGCAAGCCAACTTAATATTCAAGCCGCCTTTACCGATAGCCAACGAGACCTCCTCGGGTTTAAGAAATACTTCTGCTTTCTTCTCCTCTTCATTCAACCGAATCGAAGAAATCTTAGCCGGACTCAAAGCGCGTTGTATAAACAGTGATGGATTAGCCGTGTAATTAATGACATCGATATTTTCATTGCGCAATTCCCGAACAATACCATGTATACGCGAACCTTTCACACCCACGCAAGCTCCTACCGGATCGATACGATCGTCATACGATTCAACGGCAATTTTAGCACGCTCTCCCGGAATACGGGCAATCGCCCTTATCAAAATCAAACCATCGTGAATTTCGGGCACTTCGAGCTCGAAAAGACGGCGAAGAAATTCATTGGACGTGCGGGATACCAAAATTTTAGGATTATTGTTCTTGTTATCGACTTCCAACACGACAGCCCGTACGGTCTCACCTTTCCGGTAAAAATCCGAAGGTATCTGTTCGGCTTTCGGCAGCAACAACTCATTACCGTCGTCATCGATCAACAACATCTCCTTTTTCCAAATCTGGTAAACTTCGGCACTTACCAACTCGCCTATTTTATCTTTATATCTATTGTAAATGGCATCTTTTTGCAAATCGAGAATCTTCGAAGCCAGCGTTTGGCGCAAGTTCAAGATAGCTCGACGACCGAATTTCTCGAAATGCACCTCGTCGGTCATCTCCTCGCCGACCTCGAAATCGGGGTCGGTTTTCCGAGCCTCCGACAAAGAAACCTGCAAATTACTGTCGGTCACCGCTCCGTCTTCCACAATCTCACGGTTACGCCATATTTCGAAATCCCCCTTCGTCGGATTCACGATTATATCGAAGTTTTCATCGGTCCCGAACATCTTTGCCAATACGTTGCGGAAAGATTCTTCCAGCACACTAATCATCGTAGTTATTTCGATGTTCTTCAACTCTTTGAACTCTGCAAAGGTATCGACCATGCTAACGGGTTCCTCTTTTTTTGCCATATTATTTAAATCTGATTAGATATTTTGTATATTTTACTTCATCATATCCAAAAGCGAGGTCTTCCTCGACCTCCACTTTTCGTTTACTGGTTTCGCTCTTTACTTTCTTGGTTATCGTCACGACAAATTTCTCCGAATCGGCACTTTTCAATATCCCCGAAAGTTTCATGCCGTTTTTGGTCAACAATTCCACTTCCTTGCCTATATTTTTCTTGTACTGTCCGAGGACTTTGAACGGAGAGGTAATCCCTGCCGACCCAACCTCCAATTCATAATCTTCGACATCTCGGTCGAGCTTCGATTCCAAAAAACGATGTAACGCCACGCAGCGATCTATATCCACACCCTCCTCGTTGTCTATTTCCACGACAATCACATTATCGGGTTTTACTTGTACATCGACTACGAAACAGTCGCTTCCGGTCAACCCTTCTTCAACAAATGCCTCTATTTCTTTTTTATCTATCATAACGACTCTATGCAAAGAAAAAAACGAGGGGACATCATTGCCCCCTCTTCCATTCCAACCGCCACAAAGATAGCACAATATTATATAATACGCAACTCCACAGATTCCCTACGAACCAAAATAGGATAATTCGCACCTAAAATTTAAATATTTTTCAACAAATATATTCTTATTTAATATAATAAAAATACAAAAGAACGCAATTGTTTCCGCAACAAAAGTTCTCTGCCCCCACAATAACGATTACACAAAGCATGAAACAATGGACTGTGATCCATATATTTTAGATGAGCGAGCTCATGGCAAATAACATAATCAATCAACTCTTCGGGTAGGTACATCAAATAAAACGACAACTGTATCTCTCCCCGACGGGTACAATGCCCCAACTTTCGCCGCCCGCGACCTATCGTCACCGAAACCACTGGCAACCCCAATCTCGACGAGATTTGATTCAGCCTCCGAGGTAAAACCTCTTGCGCTCTTCTGTAAACGAAACGCCCCACTCCCCGCGACAACGTTTTCCGTACATTCGTCTCATTCAAATCGATTCCCGGAGGACAAAACACCTGTAAACAATCACCCTCATACCGAAATAAAAACTTATTCGACACACCCGGCAATAAACATATATCTCCTCCATAGCAAGGAATACTATCGCCCGTAGACAAAACTCGATTTTTCCGTATCGTCACGCTTCGAGACACCAACACCTTCAGTTTTTCACGGTTATCGTCCACTGCCGATTTCACCCGGTTTACAGCATATCCTTCCGGGCAAGTAATCTGCAAACCATTATCCTTTACTCTAAATATCAAACGGCACGCCCGACTATCCGAACGAATATAAATCTCCCCGAATTCCTCGTCTCGATAAACAAACATCTACTTTCTCCTTTTCCATTTGCGAAGATAATGGAATTGGAACACATGAACAAAATCGAACAAAAATGACTCGATCGATAATTAGTCGGGATATCGGCTTAATAGAAAATCAGAGGTGATTCTCTTTTAACTTCTCTCTTGTATTCACAGACAGATATGAAAAGGAATATTCGAAGCGGCATTATAGTCCTCTTCCCTTCCGCGTTTCGTAGCCTTACGGGGTGTTTTGCAACGACAAAAATCGAAGCAGGGAAGAAAGCGAAATTCATACCAATCTCTCCCACTGTGTTACGCAGAGATATAGCGGGAGTGCTCGAAAAGCGGAAGAGCTAAATCAAGAAAAACACAAAAAGGTGTTAACGACAGAATACTATTAACCTCCTGCCCTGCGCACGCATATGCGACACCGGGGAGAAGTGTAAAATCTATCCTTATACCAAAAAAGAGAATATTCCTTTAACCACCCCACCTATACCCTGTGGCATTGCAAAGCACTCACTCCTCCACTGTGTTTTGTAACGCAAAATATAGGGGAGGTGACACGAAGTGACGGAGGGGTTAAATAAGAAGCTGTTTTAATTTATTGAGAAATAATATTATCATTGCAGGCAGGTATGTTTTCCGGCCATATTGAGCCCCTGTCTCGCATCTTGAATTCCTTGATTTTTGTCAATAGCCCGCTATTGACTGCATATCTCGGACTCCAATCAGCTTCAACATAGGTCTCAATCTGTTTCGGAATAAATTTAAAATAGCTTCTAATTCTCGACTGGTTTCCATGTCCCTTTTCGACACTTTGTCTCATATCGCGTGTTCAGGCGTTGAGACGGCTTTAAAAAAACAGGGCTGTTTCAACAGTAGAATGAAACAGCCCTGCGCGGAACAAGCAAAAGGATTATTTGATTATGATCGTTTGTGCCGGTGTTCTCGCAATTATTTGCGGAGCATACAGACATTGTATCGTGGATAGTCCTTGTGTATATTCTCCGGGTCGGTCGACATCGAGCTCATAGGAGATAACATAGGTCCCTTTCGGTAAGAAGTCGAAATAGAACCGAGTTTCGGTATTTTTTACTTCTTCGTAATAACAGATACGTTCCCTGCATTTATATCCCGAAAGTTGTTCTGTCGGTTCGAAACAAGCCGCTCTCGAATCGGTGAGGCATACGAATTGCATATCTCGTCCGACGGAGATGGTGAGCCGTATGGCTATGCGATCGCCTGTTTTGAGCGTGACGCGGTTGAGCGGTACATAGGTCGCCGATTGCACTCCTTGTTGTCTTACCACGATTTGCCGTGAGAGCGCGAGGTCTTCGACCGATGCGGAAGTTACGTTTTTGACATCGTCGTAGTATTGCCAGTACATTGCGCCCCACGAGGGTTGTTCATGATCGGTGGAAATAACAGCTTTGGCGGCAGCCGCAGAGATTTCGTTACCGGACAATGTGTATTCCGTCAGTCCCAAAAAAGGTTCTTCGGGACTGTTTTTCATTTCCTGTCCCCCCCAAACGATCGATGTTTTATTCTCGTCGGGAGCAAGCCAGTCTGTTCCGCCTTCGAGCAGAGCGTATATGGCTTCGAGCGTAGAGGGTACGGCTCCCCAGTCGTTGGTTTGTTTTTGGGAGAGCAGCCATTGCCGCATGGCATCCAGTTCGGAGGTTACGGGCTCGATTTCGGAGAATGCGTTGAATAGGGCACATTGTTCTTGTACAGCACTGTTGTTGTAGTAATAATGAGAGCGATTGTTGGGCCAGTACATGCCTTTGGCTGGCTGACTGACGGCATATTGCCGCAGGGACTTCAAGATGTCTTTTGCGTCTTCGACAAAGCCATATCTATAAAGGGCTGTGGCGGCATAGGCTTTTTCTATCGTAGAGAGGTTGACCCAATATCTTAGTTTTTCGACCATCTTTTTATGCAGGTCGAGGGTTTCCCCGGCCAAAGGTATATCTCTGTATGAAGAGCGTACATAGAGGTAGCAGATATCCTCATAAGAGAGGTTTTTATCTGGGTTCTTTTTTTTCTGATTTACAATCATTTTGTCGAGGTATGCGACGGCAGAAATTTGCATTTCTTTTATTTCACTTTCATCAAGAGGAATACCTAATTTTCGCAGTCTCGAAAAGCCTTCCAATGTATTTATAGAAACTAAGAAATTAGTTTTCATACCACTAAACCAGCTCCAACCGCCTTCGGTAGTTTGCAGATTGTGGAGTTTGAGTATCGCCTCTCGGGTGAGTCGTTCCGCCCGGTTTTTGTCGAAGAGCGTGGACAACTGTTGCATTCGTTCGGTTTGGTTGTCTGCCTCCAATACCCACGGGGTGGCCGAGAGCAATACTTGTTTCAGTTCTTCGTTTTGAGCCAACAGCGACGAGAGATTCTTTCCTCCCGTGGCTTTCCATGATTCGATGGCTTGTGCAATGCGGGGGTTGGAGTTCGCGAGCATTACTGCCACGCTGTTGGAGAAGAGCGAAGCCATTGCCGAAATCGCATCATCGCCGGTTAAATCGGCCAACGGCGGCAGGGCTTGTACCGCATACCACACCGGATTATCACAATATTGCAGAACCATGCGATAGTTTTCTACCGTCGGTGATTTCATTTTTTTGTCCATGCCGGACCATGTGATCGAGGTCGAGTGTTTGCCTCCGGGGATATAGAACGGCTTACTGTCGGTTACCAGCACTTTTGCGGGCAATACGGGCAGTATCTGTTGTTCTCCATCGCTGTGTTGCAGGGTGGATGCTTTTGTGCGGAAGCCTAATACTTCGATTCCTTCGGGAACGGAGAAGCTGTAATCGACCGTGCGGCTTTCTCCGGCATCGACGATGAAGGCGAATTTTCGAGAGTCGGAGATTTTCTCGGTATAAGGATCGAACAATTCGAAAAGAATGGTTCCTTCCTGCACCTTGTCCGTGCGGTTTTGTATGGCTGTCGATACGGTGACTTCGTCTCCCTGTCTGACAAATCGCGGCAGATTGGGCGATACCATAAGCGGTTTACTCGATATGGTTTGTGCTTCGTATCGTCCCGTGAAAAGGTCGCTTGTGTATGCCAGCGCATAGAATTGCCAAGTCGCATTTTCATTGGGTACAGTGAAGGAAACGGAGACGTTGCCGAGAGAATCGGACATCAG
>OLZQ01000725.1_pt1 | contig 15851 bp, 7 predicted proteins | sample 1644511 | NCBI WGS metagenome assembly OLZQ01 (sample SAMEA103958132, study PRJEB25191) | human gut metagenome | biome: human-associated habitat [ENVO:00009003]; feature: intestine environment [ENVO:2100002]; material: feces | place: Germany | collected 2013/2015 | reverse complement strand
CGAACCCGAGAAGTGCTGTCCGACAAAAAGAACTATCGGTAGCTTGCTATCATAGATAAATACTAAAAGATATAACAGAAGCACATTAAACAAAAGACTATTTATACAAGCAAAACGGAGCATATCTGCCTGATATGCTCCGTTTGCTGTTATTGTACTATTAGTTTGTGTTTGTCACAGCGGCAAGTCTTGTATAGTTGCTGTAGATGACCGTGTCGCCTAAGGTCTTGTATGCTCTTATGCGGAAGGTGTAGGTCGTGCCTGCCTTAAGGTCGCTCACAATAAAGCCTACTGTATTATTTGTGCAGGTTCTTAACACTTCCGTCCATTTGCCGCCCTTGTACTGTTCAACGATATATCCTTCTGCGGAGTTATTCTTTGCCCAGCCTATTATAAGCTCGGATGATGTCGCTGAGATTTTTCTGAAGGATGTAACGTTTGAAACACTTGAGCTTTCCGCTGTTTTAGCGGCAAGTCTTACATAGTCGCCGTAATACGTTGTACCGCCCGAGGTCCTGTATGCTCTTATACGGAATGAGTAGGTCGAGGAAGCGTTAAGTCCTGTAGCTGTACAGCCTGCAGAGTTGCCGTTATATATCTCGTTCCACTTACCGCCCTTGTATATTTCAACCGAGTAGCCGTCAGCCTTGCTGTTCTTGTTCCACGCAAGAGTGAGCGAGGAATCGGTTGCGTTTGTGCTTGTGAAGCCTGTGACATTATCAACCGTAGTATCATCTGTTACCGAGGAATTGATAACGGTGAGAGTAAATGTGTCTGTAGTGCTGTCGCTGAAATAATATACTATTTCGTGTTTGCCGTTGGAGAGGGCTTGCATGAACGGCGTGTTGAGTGCCACCTGACTTCCGTTCCACGAGTAGTCTGTACTGCTGTCAAGTGTTTTGTCGCCGCAGGTTATCTTTGATATAGCCTGACCGTTCAGCACGAGCTTTGTAAGTACAGTTGCAGGAGCAGAGCCGTCAAATGTGCCTGTCTTGTTGATAAGGTGTGCGCCATCGGCTTCCTGCTTTTCGCCGTAGAAGTATACATCATCAATTATGTAAGCGCCTGTGTCGGTGTTACCGCCATTGCCTGCATAGAATGCGACCTGTACGATACCCGTTGTGTCAAGCGTAGCAGAGGAAGATTGCCAGCTTGGAGCGACAAATTCCTCGAAAGGTATCTCAAATGTTTTTTCGCCGGAGAAGTTGACAGTTATTTCTTTTTCAAAATAGTTGTTGTTCTTATCCCTGAGCTGAATAGTAAAGCTGTTACCGCTGTTGTCGCCGGTAAGGTTTATGCTGACACCCTTGTACTGTGCAACGTTACGCTGTGACAGCGTGCGGTTTACACCGCAGTATCCGTTGGGCGAGCCTACATTGTACTCAAATTTCATCGCTTTGCCGTTTGCGTTGTCAACAAGCGAAACCGTTATGTTGTTTCCGTTTGTATTCGGTGTATATGCACTGCGTAGCTGAGAATCGTCTGTGTAGTTTTCAAAAGTATCTATATCTTCCAGTGCCGATGTATCTGTTACGGTAAGCAGGAATTCGCAATCCGCACCCTCATAGAAGTCGAACACGAGCGTTACGTTGCCCTCGCTGAGAGATTTTATAAAGCTGTCTGAGAATGTGACGAAGCCGCTGTTATCTGTATAATCCGTACCTGCCGTGAGATATTTGCCGTTTACCGTTATACCTCTGAATTCGCTTGTCTTCTTGTCATAGCCTACATTCACCTTCTTGTAGTGACGCAGGTTCTTGTCAACAGTAGCGATATATTTATCAAGCGTCGGTGCGGGAATCGTCACATCGGTTACGTTTACTGTGAACTTCGGGCTGCTGCCTGCCGTACAGTCAAGCGTGAACACATGGCTTTTAAGCTCAAGTGTTTTAAGATAGCTTGCCTTTATAGTTACGGAGTTATTGTTTATCGTGAAGTCCTTACCTTCTGTAAGCGCATTTCCGTCAAGGGTTATACCGCTTATTGCACCCTCCTTCATAGTTGCTGTTACCGTAAGGTCGCTATTGTCCGCTCTGTCGAAGCTCAGCTTGTCGTTTACTATCGTGTTGACGTTATTCTTTGCCGTCATATTTGCGGCGTGCTTCATGATAAGCTGTCTTGTGCTTTCGGTCTCTGTTCCCTCCGGACCGTAAACGGTATACTGGTCATAGTCGGGATAAAGTGCGCCGTCAATGTATGAGGCTATCATCCAGTAGTTTGTGCCTGCGTATTCGACTGTTTCGTAGACATTGCCCTCAAGCACCTCAAACCACTGCTCATACTCGCTGTCACGGATAGTCCTGTTTGTAAGACCGAACTCTTCGAGTATAACGGGCTTGCCAAGCTCCGCACAGGTTTCGCCGTGTATCTTAAACCAGAGCAGATCGTCCTGTCCTGTGCCTGTGTGCTTCATTCCCCACTGATCGAGATAAAGATGAGGAGTGCCGAAGTCGAGCGTGTCGATCGTCATCAGCTTTTCAAAGTCAACGCCCTCTGCACCGTAAAAGGCATAATTGGATGTAGTATATTCGTTGTAATATCCGTAAGGTTTATTGTAAAAGCCCTCGTCGCCGAGCGATACCATGTGATTCGGATCGATGCTCTTTACATATTCGCTCATTTCCTTTGCCCAGTTATAAAGTATATTGTCCTTACACTGAGCGTCGGTATTGCATCTCGGCTCGTTTGAAAGCTCCCACGCAAATACGGAAGGCTCATCCTTCAGCTTTCTGTTTGTATATGGGTTCGTATGGTTCAGCAGACCGTTGACATAATCCTTATACCAGCCCTTGAGCGTTTCGTTTGTGTAGAAGTCGTCTTTTTTAAGTCCGGTTATACCAAGCTCCTCTGCCCACTTGATGTATTGACCCATACCGCCGAAAGCATCCCAGTAGTTAGTAAAAGTGATAAGCAGCTTTATACCGTGCTTTTCTGCCTGATATAATGCGTAGTCGAGCTTCTTTATGCCGTCTTCACCGAAGTTTGTTACCGGCTTACCCAGAGCCTTGTCGAAATACTGAAAATATATTCCGTCCTTTTCACCAGGGCCGTCATTGTTGTTTGTAAATACCGGCTTTCCTTCGCTGTCTGTCGTACCTGTCTTGACACCTACATCAAGGTTGCCCCAGACTCTGATAACTTTCAGCCCCATCGCCTCTGCGTCTTTGAATACGTTGTCTACCGCCTCCTGCGATTTGAACGTAAGGTAGTAGCAGTTTGTGCCTGCATAGTAGAACGGGCTTCCGTCAAGCATGAATCTTGTTCCCTGCGCATACGCAAATCCGCTCGGAACACCCTCAGCCGCCGCACCCGTGCTTATGAAAAACACGGATACAGGTAAAGCTGTAAGCGTCATCGCCGTGGCAAGCGCCGTGCTTGCCAGTCTTTTCTTAAAACCTGTCATGATTTCACTCCTTCTGCTATTATTCTGATATAGCCTCTTGGTTTCTTAGCTTTGTCTTATAATATCATGTGACTTTATACAAAGTCAACAAATTCAGCTAAATTTACTTAACAAAGATGGCTTTTTCTGTGAATTGCACAACAGTTTAAATCGATATATGTGCATTTAGCACAGTTATATGTAATATTTTCACTGAGCGATGCTGCTTTAAAGCTTAAATAACAGCTTTAACGGTCGTTTAGCCTGTTTTTTAGTTACTTAATGTAACGTTTCATGAAACTAACGAAATTTACATTTATAAGTTAAGTTAAAAAGAGGGAAACGGCTGTGTAACAGATAAAAAACGAGCGGCGGTTCATAAAACCGTCGCTCGCAGACTGTAGAAAAAGTCTGTTTTTTCAAAAAAGTGCTTGTTCTCAATCCCTAACCCCAAACCCCTTCCCCGTGGTGAAGGGCTGTGTATGCTTTGTTGCCTCTGCATCGTGCAGAGCCTTTAGGCATACACGCCCGGCGTCCGTGCCGGGGCTGAGTGTGGGGCTACCGTCCCTAGTCCCTGTCGGGGGCTATGCCCCTGCGACCCCATTTTCGATAAACAAGAGGTTTTTCGACAAACTGAGAGCGGCGGTTCATAAAACCGTCGCTCGCAAAGCCGTAATATTATTTTGTTGTCTGCACCGTTCTTACATTATCACTGTATATTGTCGAACCGTTTACGGTAAGATATGCTCTTACACGGCAGGTATATGACGTACCTGCCTTAAGATTCGTTATCTGGCAGGAGGTGACTGTGTTTGAGGTGGTTTTTGTTACAAGATTCCATTTCCCACCCTTATAGATCTCTACGATATATCCTGTTGCACAGCTTTTTCTTGCCCACGAAAAACGGATTGATGAGGCTGTGCTGTTTGTCTGCTCCCCAAGCTTTGCAACGGGGTTAAGACCTGTTGTAGCGGAGCTTTTCAGATATTCGCTGAATACGGTTCTGCCGTTTTTCACCTTGTAGCTCTTTATGCGTACAGAATAGGTCGAGCCTTCCGCAAGACCTGTTATCTTACAGGAAAGTTTTGTGTTCGAGGTTGCACACAGCACCTGCTCCCATTTTCCGCCCCTGTAGATTTCTACTGTATATCCGTCGGCTGCAGTGTTCCTGCTCCAGCTGAGAGTGACCTGTGAAGCGGAATCCGCTTTATATGTAAGGCTTGTAACGTTGGGTATACGGGTGTCGGCTGAGAACGTAAGATAATCGCTGAAATATGTGGTTGCGGTTGTCTTTTTGAAGGACTTTATGCGCACTGAATATGTTGCATTTGCCGAAAGCCCTGTTGCTGTGCAGGTAAGGGTTGTGTTGCTTTTTGCATTTAAAATCTGCGTCCACTTACCGCCCTTGTAAATCTCAACGATATAGCCTGTAGCGGCGGTATTCTTATTCCACGAGAATGTTATTGATGATGCTGTATTGCCGGAAGCCTTGAAGCCTGTAACGTTTGCTATCTTTGTGTTCACGTCAGCTTCAAGGTATTCGCTGAATGAGTACGCACCGTTTGCAAGGCGGTAGCACTTGATACGGGCTTTATATGTTGAGCCTGCCGCAAGACCCGTTACCTTGCAGGAAAGAGCAGTGTTGTTCTTTGTGGTAAGGACTGTATTCCACTTTCCGCCCTTATAGATTTCAACGACATATCCCGTAGCCGAAGCAACCTTGTTCCACGAAAGTGTAACAGAAGAAACGGTTGATGACTTCGCCGTAAGACCTGAAACACACGCAATTCTTGTAGTTGCCGCAATATTCGTATAATCGCTGTAGACAACGGCACTGCCGGTCTTCTTATACGACTTCATGCGGAATGAATAGCGTGTTTCGGGAGCGAGTGAAGACGCTGTGCACTGTAAGGTTGTGTTGTTCGCTGTCTGTAAAATCTGAGTCCATTTTCCACCCTTGTACTGCTCGACAACATAACCTGTCGCATCGGCATTCTTATCCCATTTGAGCGTTATTGTCCTGCTTGTTGCAGCGGGGGCTGTGAATGTGGTTACATTGGGAAGAACAGTGGTTGCAACGGCTCTGATATAGCCGCCGTACTGAACGGTAGAACCTGACACTTTACGCAGTCTTACACGGAATGTATAGGATGTACCGGGAGTAAGATTTGTGACGGTGAGAGCGCAATTGGCACTGCTGTCGGTCTTGGAAATCCGTACCCATTTGCCGCCCTTGTACTGCTCGACCTCATAGCCGCTGCCATCGGTTGACATTGACCACTCGAGCGTTATGAATTTTGGGTTTTGACGGGTTACTTTGAGGTTCTTGACATAGCCGAGAACGAGAATGTCGGTGTAGTCGGACTTGTAGGAAGAGCCGCAAACCGAGCATTTATGCAGGGTGTAGCCCTTTGCGTCATAGGTCGCATCGACCACGGTATCAACGTATTTATGACCCAACGGATCAAGCTCTCTTGTAAGCACCTTGCCGCAGAACGTGCAGCTGCACCGTTGCTCACCGGGTTTAGTACAGTCGGGATTTTTGGTTGTTTTCCAGGCGGTATAAGTATGGTTTCCTGTGGGGGCAACATATATTACATCTGTCTTTTTATCGCACTTCGTACAGTGGCGTGACTGCGAGCCTTGCTCGGCGCAGGTGGGCGCTTTGTCGAGCGTCCATGTCGATGAAAAGCTGTGTCCTGTGGCATAAGTGGTATCTTCGGTTCTGTGGGAATTGCAGACCGTGCAACGGTAAGTTATACTGCCGTCATTTGCACAGGCTTCCGACTTTATTGCATCGACCTTATAGTCGTGATAAAGATTCGACTTCGGAATGGTATAAGTTTTCGACGAACCTGTTGAAAAATTGACTTTCAGTTCACCGTCACTCTCACAGGTGGGCTTTTTGGTAAACGTTCTGCCGGTCAATGTGCCTGATGTATCAACAAGCAGGTTTTGAATTTCGTCACTGCCTGTAAGCTTCTGTGAAATCTCTCCATCCGGACAGATTACAAGTATGATTTCAGCCCAGTCGAAAGCATCATAGCTGAAAGAGGTCACAGAGGCGGGAATGTTGAGCGAGATCAGCTTCGTTGTCTGGAAGGCTCTGGATTCGATAGTGGTAAGTCCGTTACCCTCGATTATTACATTGCGTAAATTTTTGCATGAAGCGAAAGCGGCATAGCTTATCTTCTTGACGGTTGCAGGGATTGTAATATCAACTATATGGTTGTTTCCGCAGAATGCGTCGCCGCCGATAACTTCAACGAAGCTTGGGATTTTTGTCATTGACGAACCTGTGGCGGAAACAAGCGTTTTGCCGTCCTTAGAGTAAAGGTCGCCGTTTATAGCCTGAAAATACTTGTTGTTGCTGTCAACGGTGAATTTAAGGCAGTTGTTGCCTGAAAATACATCATCGGCAATTTTATTAACCGAGCTTGAAATAGAAATGCTCTGTATGCGCTTTGTGTAAACGAAAGCGCCACGCTTGATCTCGGTAACGGTATTGGGTATGGTTACCTTTGAAACACCGATACAGCCTCTGGTAAACTCTTCTGCTATTACCTCTATCTTGTGACCGTCGATATATCCGGGGATATTCATAACAGTCTGTGTAGCCTTGTCATAGCCTTTTACCTCATCGTCAAACTGTATCCACGAATAAACGGCGTATTTGTTTTTTGAGATCTCTTTATAAAGGAATCGTGAATTCAACTTCTGTGAAATGAAAGTTTTCTGACCGAGTACGTCGCCGCCGATATAAAGCAGATAAACCGATCCGTCACCGAGCCTTACCGCAGTGGTCGCCATAGATGTGGCTGTTTTCATAGGTATCTCTTCATTTTCGCTGTACGCATATCTTGTTTTTGCGGTCAGACCTACCTGTTCCAGCATATAAACGGCAAGTTTTGCGCTGGCATAATCGCTGCCCGAACCGTTCAGCACCATAAGATACGGATCGGAATTGCTCTTGTCGTAAGTGAACGACGCCACATACGCCGCAACCTTATCCATCTTGGAAACATCCGCAATGCCGTTGGGTATGTTCTTGGCGATATAGTCGGCGATTATCTGCTGTGCCTGCTCACGCTGTGCTTTTGTTGCAGAATCAAAAACGACCTCAATATCTTCCGTTACCACGTCGGATACCTCGGGAACATAGCTGTTTGCCGATACGGCAACAGCCGAGAGCGATACAATAACCGCAACAGACGCTATCACCGCCGGTATTTTCTTGAAAATGTTCATTTCTTCTTATCTCCTGATTTTCCTTATTTTATAACGTCAAACGTTATTTATGACTTTTCTTTTTCCCCTGCACCCCCGCACTGCTGAAACCCTTCCCACTCTGAGCCGTTTCGTAAAAATCGGCTATCAGCTTCATCAGCTTGCCGTCAAGCTCGTAGTAGATCTGCTTATCGACCTTTTCGCTGAACAATTCTCTTCTGTTCTTGTTAGTCCTTTGTTTTTTCGGATAGGTCGTTTCAAAAAGCGTGTCAAGCTGTGCCTTGTACTTTATCGCTCTGTCGCTGTCAAGAGAGTTGTGGCCCTTGTTCTTTTCGGTTATAAGAGTGATATTATCGTTTTTCTCAACATTGGCAAGTACGCTGTTTTTAAGGCTTATCGTCTTATCGTCCGTGCTGTGCAGTATAAGGAACTTAGTGCCGTTTGCGGTTGCTTTCGCTATTCCTGCGTGGGCTGTGTAGCCTGCCGCCTTGCCGTATTTCATACGCTCGTACAGCTTTATATAGGCTCTAAGGACATATATCCACCTGCCCATCATAGCAGAGCCTTCTTCAAGCACCATTTCGCTTGTTTGGTCAAATCCGCTCTGTACGAATACCGCCTTTATATCATAAAGATGATAGCAATGCACAGCAGATACCGCATATCCTCCCCAGCTGTGACCGAACAGATACAGCGGAAGCGTGTTTGTCTTTGTGACGTAACTTAACGCCGCATCAAGATCCTCCGCCGACTGAGGAAGCCCACGCAGTGACTTTCCTCCGCTTAAATGACTGCCGCTGTTGTCAAAGGCGAATATCTTGTATCCCCGTCTTGCAAAATACGCTATTTCGGGCAGATAGCTGAGATGTCCGTCAAATATGCCGTGCGAGAAAACTATAAGTCCCCTGAAGCTGTCATAGCTTTCATCGTGGTAGTAAAACCCCGTGTATTTATAGCCTCGCTTTGACGGGAATGTTACCGGCTCATTTACAAGCCTCTTATAATCGTTAAGGTCGGGCAGATGTGCGGAATCGTATATCTCGAACCGCTTTCCGAAAACGCTCTCATAAAGTATAGCGGACAGCAGAAGGGATATTATCATTATCAGCAGTACAGCGCCGAGAATGATTCCGGCGACTGACAGCACCGAAAGAAAAACCTCCACCTGTTTTCCTCCTTATGCCTTTTTTATACGCTTGCTGTTCTTTTCCCAGTGTTCTATAATTCTTGTCTGACCACGTTCCACCGCAAGAGAATCCGCAGGAACGTTCTTCGTGATAGTCGAGCCTGCCGCAGTAGTCGCATTATCGCCGATAGTAACAGGCGCTACCATATTGGTGTTACAGCCGATAAATGCGTTGTCGCCTATTGTGGTGCGGTACTTCTTTATACCGTCATAGTTTGCCGTTACACAGCCGCAGCCGAAGTTTACGCCCTTGCCCACATCGCTGTCGCCGACATATGTAAGATGCGCTATGCAGGTGTTTATGCCGATTTCGGAGTTCTTGACCTCTACAAAGTCGCCTATCTTTACGCCGCTGTGCAGATGAGTATTCGGACGCAGATGTACAAACGGACCCGCCTTAGCCTTGCTGTCTACCTTGCTTTCGTGCGCCTGTACGTTGTTTAGGATAACGTTATCCTCTATAACGCAGTTGGCTATATAGCTGTTAGGACCTATCTCACAGCCGTTGCCGATAACCGTTTTTCCCTTGATTATCGTATTCGGAAGTATTACCGTATCGTGACCGATCTTTACATCCTTACCGATTATGATTCCGTCCGACAGAGGAATATCCACACCCTCGTCCATAAGCTCAGCGAGCTTTCTCTTTCTTGCGACTTCATTCAGAGCGGCAAGCTGACTGCGGCTGTTCGCACCGAGTACAACGTCCGTGCTTTCTGCCGTGTATACGCCCTTCTTTTCGGCAACGGCAACGGTATCGGTAAGATAATATTCGCCGGCGGCATTGTTGTTGCCGAGCTTATCTAAAAGTCCGGACAGCTTTTCCGCTTTGAACCAGTAGATACCCGAGTTTATCTCTCTTACCTTTGCCTGTTCGCTGTCGCAGTCCTTCTGCTCAACGATAGCCTTGAAAGTATCGTTTTCCTTTATTATTCTGCCGTAGCCTGTGGGATTATCGACAATAGCGGAAACTACCGTAACATCGTTACCGCTGTTTTTGTGATACTCATAAGAGCCTGTTATGGTGTCTGCGTCAATGAACGGAGCGTCACCGCACGCCACCAGTATATCCGCATTTTCAGCCTGTGCCTTTTCGATAAAAGATTTTGCCTGCATTACTGCGTGACCCGTACCGAGCCTTTCCTTCTGCTCAAATGCGGGGTATTCGCCGAGCGTATCAAGATAAGCCGTTACCTGCTCCTTGTGAGCGCCGACTATAACTGCGGTATTGTCAACTCCGGCATGCTTTACAGCGTCAAGCACCCAGCGGAGCATAGGCTGAAACAGCACTTCGGAAAGAACCTTAGGTTTGTCGGATTTCATCCTTTTGCCATCACCTGCGGCAAGTATTACTGCGTATTTTTTGTTATCCAAAGTAAGTCATTCCTTTACAGATTTTTAGTAATTTATCGTGTGGCATAAAACCGCCATAATAATATTATTATCGCACATTTATCCGTATTTTTCAAGTGCTTTTTAAAAATAATTGCTTTTTTCATTTCACTGTGGTAAAATAAACGATATAGACGGCTTTGAAATGCCGTTTAAGATTATAAGAAAGTTTATTTTTTACAAAAAGAGCAACTTCTTAATCCCTAACCCCATTAGGACACTTTGATGGCTTCGCCTCCTGCAAAGCCCGGTGTGTCCTTATTTCGGCATCCTTGCCGCCCCCTTTCTCCTGTGGAAGGCTGTGTGGTGGGCTACGACCAAAGCAAGGATGCTTTGATTGCTTGCCAAAAGTTTTGCACGATGCAAAACCAACAGAGCAAGCAAAAACAAACCCCGTTTTGTATAACTATTTATACATTACTATTTTGAAAGGACAGCAAAAATGGCTGAAACTTATATATCCATCGAAAAAATACGCTCACTCGCCGAGGTCGGCACAATAGACGAGCTTAAAGACAGTACGGATATGAATGAGATATTCGCCGCCTGCGCTATCGCAAGCAGGGAGCATCTTGGTCTTATCCCTTATGACGAACAGCTTACCGCCGCCGCAGAGCTTACAAAGGGCAGGATCACCGAGATGAAAACGGGCGAGGGCAAGACGCTTTGCGCCGCATTTGCCGCAAGCTATATGGCGAAAAACGGTCACAATGTCAGAATACTCACATTCAACGATTATCTTGCAAAGCGTGACAGCGAGTGGATGAAGCCGATATATGACGCACTCGGCATAAGCTCGGCTTGTATTTTACATTCGACAGATATTGCGGATAAAAAAGAGCTGTATAAAAATCAGATAGTATATATAACCGCAAGAGAGGCAGGCTTTGACTTTTTGCGTGACTTCGTTGCGAATACGCCTGAGGACTGCGTGCAGACGGATTTCGACTTCTGCATAGCCGATGAAGCGGACAGCATGATGATAGACGAGGCAAGAGTACCGCTTGTAATAGCAGGCGAAACCGCCGTAAAGCCCGATGAAAAGCTGCCCGAGGTATACGAGTTTGTCAAGGATTTTGACAGCAGTATGTATGAGATAAACGAGGAGCTCGGCACTATCTACCTTACCGAAAAGGGCGAGGACAAGTGCGAGGAGCTTATAACGGACGGCTCGGGACTTTATGATGAGGAGAACAACGAGCTTCTGATACGCATTACGGATTGCCTTAAAGCGTGCTTCCTGCTTAAAAAGGACGTTGATTATATCGTCAAGGACGGTAATATAAGAATAATAGACGAGTTCACAGGCAGAGCGGCTGAGAACCGCCGCTATCCCGGCTCGTTACAGCCTGCGGTCGAGCTTAAGGAGGGCATCACCTGTACAAGCAGAGGTGTCATAATGGGCGTTGTGCCTATGCAGTTCTATCTGCGCCGTTATCCGCTTCTCAGCGGTATGACCGGTACTGCGAAAAGCTCGGAGGACGAGTTCTGGCAGTTATACGACCTTAAAGTAACCGTTATACCTACCCATACGCCCTGCAGACGTGTCGATCATCCGTATGAAGTATATCTCACAAAAGCGGCAAAGGACAACGCAATTATTGACTGCATAAAGACCGCCCACGCAAAGAATCAGCCTGTGCTTGTCGGAACGTCAAGCATTGAGCTCAGCGAGGAGCTTAGCGACCGTCTTGCGGCGGAGGGCATCACCGCAAACGTACTCAACGCAAAGAACGATGAGCTTGAAGCCGAGATAATAAAGGAAGCCGGCAGACCCGGCGCTGTCACCATATCAGCCAATATGTCGGGCAGAGGTGTTGACATAAAGCTGGGCGGCGCTGACGAATCGCAGAAGGACGAGGCTGTAGCGGCTGGCGGACTGCTGATACTCGGCACATTTATGAGCGAGAGCGAACGAGGCGATATGCAGCTGCGTGGCAGAAGCGGCAGACAGGGCGATGTGGGCGAGAGCCGTTTCATAATCTCACTTGAAGACGAGATTATGACAAAATACGAGATAAAGAAGTTAATACCGAAAAGGCATTATCCCACCGCCGAAACGGGCAGACCGATTGACGATAAGATCGTACTGCGTGAGGTAGACCGCATTCAGCGTATAGCACAGGGCGATACGCTCGAGTTGCGTAAGCGCCTGCTTAAGTTCACTATGATAGGCGAAAAGCACCGTGACGCAGTGTTCGGCAGAAGAAGAGCATTCCTGACAGGCGAGTCTGAGGTCGATATATGGCAGAACGAATTTGCCGATGATTACAGCACAGCCGCACAGAAGTTCGGCGAGGACAAGGTAAACGCCCTGCAGAAGCGTGTCATATTACAGGTAATAAACGAATACTGGAGCGATTATCTCGATTACACCTCCTATCTGCGTGACGGTATCCATCTCACGAGAATAGGCGGCAAGAATCCTGCCGACGAGTATAACATAACCTGCGAGGAATTTTTCTCAGGTATGGAGGAGCAGGTGATAGATACTATGGGCGAGCGGCTTCAGACGCTTCTCAGCCTTGATAATATAGACGATTTTGTTATAAATACTCCGACAGAGCTGTGGACATATACGCTTAACGAAAGCGGAGAGGAACTGCTCAAAAAGAGCTTTATCGAAACGGCGCTTTCCGAGGAGGAAGAAGAGAGCTATTACGATAACGGCGATGACAGCGACAGCAGGGACAAAGACGAAACGGAAGAACAGACAGACGAAAAGCCGGCAAAAAAAGGCTTTTTCGCAAAATTATTCGGTAAGAAGGATTAAGATATAATGGCAGACTGCATAGCGGCAATATCAACACCTATGGCAAGCGGCGGTGTTTCAATGATAAGAATATCCGGAGCGGACGCACTTAAAGTTGCGGCAAAGGTGTTTATACCGAAGTACCCAGTGCGTGATATTGAAAAGATGGACGGCTATACCGCCGCATACGGAGATATTACGGCAGACGGTACAAAGCTCGATGACGGAGTGCTTTTAATCTTCCGTGCGCCCCACAGCTATACCGGAGAAAACACAGCCGAGATAACCTGTCACGGCGGCATCCACGTTACCAAAAGGGTACTGCAGGCGGTATTATCGGCAGGAGCGGTAATGGCTCAGGCAGGCGAGTTTACAAAGCAGGCACTTGTAAACGGCAAGCTGTCGCTGACAGAAGCCGAGGGTGTAATTGACCTTATAAACGCAGGCAACGACCAGCTTCTTTCCTGTGCGAGAGCGCAGACGGACGGCGCATTATACCGCAGGATAGAGGCACTGTGCGAGGAGATAATAGCTATTACATCGGAGATAGCCGTATGGATAGATTATCCCGACGAGAGCGAGGACGAGGACGAAATAGCAAAGGCGGACTGGCTGAAAAGCGTCACCGCCGTAAAAGAAAATATCGACAGCCTTATAGCAACGTACGACTGCGGAGAGATACTCAGAAACGGCATCGCCACAGCCATAGTCGGAAAGCCCAACGCAGGAAAGTCAACGCTTATGAATCGGCTTACAGGCGTACAGAAAAGCATAGTGACCGATATTGAGGGTACTACCCGTGATATAGTCGAGGATACGGTACAGCTTGGCGATATAATGCTGAAGTTAGCCGATTGCGCAGGCATAAGGGAAACAGAAGATACTGTCGAGAACATCGGCGTACAGCGTATGATAGAACGTATAGGCACGGCACAGCTTATCCTTGCGGTATTTGACGGCTCAAGAGAGCTGTCCGATGACGACAAGCGGCTGATAGAGCTTCTCCACGGCAAGACGGTAATCCCCATAATAAATAAATCCGACCTTGAAGCAAGGGCGGACACGGCATTTATAGAAAACAAACTCGGTAAAGCGGTAATAATCAGCGCAAAGACGGGTGGCGGCGCAGACGAGCTTGAACAGGCGATAAAACAGCGTTGCGGAATAAGCAATCTTGACGCAGGCGCAGGCTTCCTCGCAAACGAGCGTCAGCGGCAGTGCGCCTTATCGGCACAGGCGGCGGTTGACAGAGCCTATAACGCACTTCACGGCGGCATGACCGCAGACGTTGCAGGGCTTGAGCTTGAAGCGGCGCTTAGCAGCCTTTATGAGCTTAGCGGCAAGACCGCAAGCGAAGAGGTAATAGACAGAATATTTTCACGCTTCTGCGTGGGAAAATAAGAGTAATAAAGGCGGTACTCATTATACGAGTACCGCCTTTTCCTATCTTGCTTAGCCATTAACAAGTCCCACCAGCCCCATAATAAACACAAACATCACAAGTACCGGCAGAACATACGTCATATAGCCCTTCATAAACCTCTTTATCTTAAGACCCTTGCCGGTATTGGCTTCATTTACGAAGTTATCCCAGCCCCAGCCCTTTTTCGTTACACAGAACAGAATGAATACAAACGAGCCGAGCGGAAGAATGAAGTTGCTGACTGCAGTATCCTCAAGGTCAAGTATCGTGCTTCCTGTGCCGAGCGGCTGAAAACCGCTGAGAATGTTGAATCCCAGACAGCAGGGAACAGACAGTAAAAACAGCAGTATGCCGTTTATAATGCAGGCCTTCTTCCTGCTAAGCCCCCATAGGTCCATTGTGTTCGCTATTATACATTCAAACACGGCAAGCACCGTTGACAGCGCCGCAAATGACATGAATACGAAGAAAAGACTTCCCCACAGCCTGCCCAGAGGAATGTTGTTGAAAATGTTCGGCAGAGTTATGAATAACAGCTTCGGACCGCTTGTAACGTCCACTCCGTATGCCGAGCAGGCAGGAAAAATAATAAGTCCGGACGCTACCGCAACAAACGTGTCAAGCAGCGCTACATTTACCGATTCTCCGAGAAGCGACCTGTCCTTGCCGATATAACTGCCGAATATAGCCATACTTCCCATACCGATGCTCAGCGTGAAGAACGCCTGATTCATTGCGCTTACAAGGATATTTGTTATACCGACCTTTTCTATTACGCTGAGATCGGGCATAAGATAGAACGAAAGTCCTTCCGCTCCGCCGGGCAGTGTAAAGCTGTTTACGGCAAGCACCACCATAATTGCGAGCAGGGCGAGCATCATTATCTTAGTGACCTTTTCAAGCCCGTTCTGCACACCTATAAGGCAGACGGCAACGCCTATCGCAACAACTATGCCCATATATACTATAAGCGAAACGGGGTCGCCCAGAACGTCAACGTTGAAATGGTTCTCCACAGCCGCCGTATCCATTCCGACGATCTCTCCTGATGCGGTCGAAACAAAGAACTTCAGCATCCAGCCTGCCACCGTTGTATAGAACATCATCAGCAGATAACAGCCTATAAGCGAAACCTTTCCGTGCAGATGCCACTTACTGCCTTTCGGCTCAAGCTGTTCGTACATTTTCGCAGGGCTTTTCTGAGCCGCTCTGCCTATGGAAAACTCCATAGTAAGCACGGGTATGCCGAGTATTACAAGGAAGAACAGATATATAAGGACGAAAAGACCGCCGCCGTTTTGACCTACCACATAAGGAAACTTCCATACGTTTCCTATACCTATTGCACAGCCTGCGCTGAGCAGTATAAAGCCAAGACGGCTGCCGAGTTTATCTCTTCCCATAGTTCCTCCGGATTGTTGAAATTTTTAAGGTAATACCGCATAATTATTGTCGTGCGATTGCGCAGTCAGATTTTTCGTCAGATTGT
>OLZQ01000700.1_pt1 | contig 16293 bp, 18 predicted proteins | sample 1644511 | NCBI WGS metagenome assembly OLZQ01 (sample SAMEA103958132, study PRJEB25191) | human gut metagenome | biome: human-associated habitat [ENVO:00009003]; feature: intestine environment [ENVO:2100002]; material: feces | place: Germany | collected 2013/2015 | reverse complement strand
AAATATCAATCAATTAAAAATAAGAATCTTATTTTCATAAGACTCTTACTGAATTTCATATTGATGGTATAAATTATACAAATATTTACTTACAATGGTATCTACTACAATACCATCATCATGATAAGAAAACGCATGCACATTTGACTTTTCTTTTAAAAGATTGAAAATTTCCCCCTTATCATAGGGAATCAATAGTTTTACTTTTACCACATCATCAAAAAGTTTGTCTTTAATATAAGCTATCAATTCATCAAACCCACGCTGATCTAAATTAGAAGTTCGAATTTGATCACCGATGATAGTTGGCATAAACATGTCATTCTTTACTAAATCATATTTATTCAATAAATAAACCATAGGAATATCCTTTACTCCTAAACTTGTTAAAACTTGATTAGTCGTTTGAATTTGCAAATTGGCATAAGGACTTGAAGCATCAACAACATGTACAATTAAAGAAGCTTCCTTTACTTCTTCTAAAGTTGATTTAAAAGACTCGATTAAATGATGAGGTAAATTACTGACAAAACCAACCGTATCGGTAATAATAAATTCTTCATTTGTCGGTAATTTGATTCTTCTTGTAGCAGTTTCAAGTGTTGCAAATAACATATTTTTGACAAAAACTTCCTTCTTTTTATCACCTTGAAACATATGGATTAACGTATTGATGCTAGAAGATTTGCCTGCATTCGTATAACCAACAAAAGCAACTGTTTTCATTTCATTAGCCAGACGTTTTTTTCTTGCATTTTTCCTACTAGCCACAATTTCTGCTAATTCTTTTTCAGCTTTTGTAATTCTTCTTTCAATATGACGGCGATCTTCTTCTAATTTTGTTTCTCCACTTCCTCTTCTTGCTCCACCTGCACCACTACCACCACCACCAAGTCTAGAAAGATTCGTATAAGAGCCTGCTAGTCTTGGTAACATATATTTTAAATTGGCAATTTCCACTTGTAAAATCGCTTCTTTTGTCTTCGCTCTTTTTTTAAAGATTTCTAGAATAAGCATCGTTCTATCCATCACATCAACATCGATTACATCTTTAATATTTCTAAGTTGAACAGGTGATAATTCTTCTAAAAAGACAACAAGAGAAGCTTGGTATAAATCCTTTACATTTTTGAGTTCTTCTAGTTTTCCACTTCCTAAATAGGTTGCATTATTGAGTGTTGGCATATTTTGTACCAAAGAAGCAACAACATCTAAATCACAAGCCTCACATAAAGCTTCTAATTCTTGAATTTGATAATTGAACTCTTCATCATTTGTATGATTTACTCCAACAATTATCGTCTTTATCTTTATCATTTCATTTTCCATCCAATCACCTTTCTTTCTTTGGATATTATTGTAACACAATTTTAGTTTTTTTGCAAGGTTTAAATACAGGAGTCTATCTTTTAAAAGACTTGCATATAATACCTTGTATGTAATACAAAAAAGTTTTAAGGAGGAGTACATGTTTGAAACTTTTAGTACAAATGCCATTCAAATTATTGATGATGCCTTACAAATAGCTAGAAGTCTTAATAAAAAGCTAGTTGGTAGTGAGCATTTGTTACTTGCCATGTATAAGAAAAAAGATACCATCTGCCATTTTCTCTTAGATGAAAAACAAATTACCTATGATGATATTTTAAGAGTTATTCACAATTTAGTTATTTTTAGAAAAAGCGATAGTCAAAGTCTTACATATACCAAAAAATTTCAAGAAATCATCTTGTATTCAGAAACACTTGCAAAAGATCTTGGTAGTAAATATGTTTATGATGAACACATTTTCTATGTAATGTTAAAAGAAGAAGATAGTATTGCTTCAATTGTTTTAGAAAAACTAGGTCTTGATATTGAAGACTTAATGATTGACATTGAAGAAATATTTAACTTTTTTGAAGGAACTAGTGAAAAAGAAGATCTAGAAATTACACCCTATCCTTTTTTAACCAATCTTTCAAAAACCAAAAAAGTTCACCCTTTTATTAAACGTAGCAATTATATCGAAAAGATTATATATATTTTGTCCAAAAAACAAAAAAATAATCCTTTACTTATTGGAAATGCAGGAGTAGGTAAAACTGCTATTATTGAAGGACTATCAGAAATTTTAAAGAATGAAACTATTTATCAATTAGATCTTGGTAGTATTGTATCAGGTACAAAATATCGTGGTGAATTAGAAGAAAAAATTACCAAAGCAATGGAATATATTAAAAAGCATCATGCTATTGTCTTTATTGATGAAATTCATAATATTGTAGGAGCTGGTTCAAATGATGGATCACTAGATATTGCCAATATCTTAAAGCCTTATTTATCTCGCTCTGATATTAAATTAATAGGTTCTACTACACTTGATGAATATTATCGTTTTATCGAAAAAGATAAAGCTCTTACCAGAAGATTTCAAAACGTTTATATTGATGAACCTAATGAAGCAGAAACTTATGAAATTTTAGAAGGTATTAAACAAAGTTATGAGGAATACCATCAAGTCAAATATTCATCATATTCTTTACAAAAAATTATAACTAATGCAAAATTATTCCTCATTAATAAAAGTTTTCCTGATAAGGCAATTGATATTTTAGATGAAGTTGGAGCTAGAAAAAAAACAAGTCATAAAACGATTGATAAATTGATTGATGAAGTAATTGAAGATACTACTGGTGTAAAAAAAATATCTCTTAAAAAATTAAAACTATTATCACTCAATTATCCTGAATTAAAAACCAATTATCTAAAATTTATCAAACGCTATGAATTCAATTATAAATTAAATAATATGGGTGTCATATATGTAGAAGATGATTTTAATCCCGATTATTTAATAAGCGATTTAAATAAAGTCTTTAAATTTAAAAATGAAATGTATTTAGAAATTGATTTAGAAAATTTTCACGATATAACAATGTTAAATAATTTAATTGGTTCAAGCAAAGGATATGTCGGCTTTGAACAAGGGGGTATTTTATCTGAACACCTAATTAAATATCCCATGAGTTTAATTTTTCTTAAAAATTTTAATAGTGCCCATCAAAGTATCCAAAATTTTTTTAAAACTCTTTTCAAAAAACCTTTCTTTTTAGATAATAAAGATCGTAAAATTTATCTGATCAACACTATTTTTATGATTTCTAATCCAACTTTAGATACACATTTAACGGGGTTTATTAACAATACCCCTTACCATAAGATTACGAAATTAAAAACAATTAAGAACAATCAAAATATGAATAACCTAACTCAAATTATTAAAAAATATGGCATTGCAATTCAAAATATTGAAAAAATTCCCAACGAAAAATTACCCGATGTAATTATCGATGCTTTATTAAAAAATACTAAAAATGATTGGTACAATGGTAATTCAACATCAATTGAAGAATGAATTGTCTAAAATAAAATTGATATAAGTCCTTGTTTAGTTTAATACCAAATAAGGATTTTTTATTTTTAAAACATACAAAAGAAAACATATAATTATATTTTCTAAATATTCCTAAGATACATATCTAGTAGGAGAAACACATTCATCAATTTTTTAAATGTTATTCCTTTTAGATAAACTATATTTTTACATATTCTATATATCTTTATTATTCTTTCTTTATATGTATTTTTTACTTTCTTATTTTATTATACTATTCATCTTTGCCAAATTATTGTTTTTTTTTATCAAATTAAAAACATATAAGGGTTGCTTATATGTTTTTAATTATTCAATATACACCAACAGATTTTTTCTAATTCTTGATAAGTTTGAATCCCAACAATTGCACTTTTATATTGTTTTGATTGAGGAATTAGTTTAAGATACCATCCCGCATGGGATCGCATTTCAATCATTGCTAGATGTTCTCCTTTATCAGCCATTAATCTTTGTGCATGATCTAAAAGGGTTTGAATTACTTCTTCTTTTGATGGTGGGTCAATGATTTTGCCTTCAGTAAAATATGTCACTAATTGATCAAAAATAAAAGGATTTCCCATTGCTGAACGTCCAATCATAATTCCATCTACCCCTTGTTGAAACATTTTAATGGCAGTAGAGATATCTTTAATATCACCATTTCCTATAACAGGAACATTTGACGCTTCTTTGACCATTTTTATATAATCCAAATTCACACTACCAGTATATAACTGCGAACGAGTTCGACCATGAATTGTAATTGCATCCACTCCTGCTTTACAAGCAAGACTGGCCACTTTATCACAATTAATTGAATAATTATCCCATCCTGCTCTAATTTTAATGGTTATTGGAATAGATACATTTTCCTTTAACGATTTAACAATGTCATAGATTTTTTGTGGTTCCTTTAATAAGGCTGAACCTGCTTGGCTTTTCACAACCTTATGAACGGGACATCCCATATTTACATCTAGAATATCAATAGGAGAAAGTTTTGACATTTGTATAGCCGAGGCTGTAATTGTTTTATAATCGGAACCAAATATTTGCATTGAAATCGGATGCTCATTTTCTTTTATTTGAATCATTTGTAAAGTTTTAGCATTTTCATAAGCAAGTCCTTTGTCACTAATCATTTCCGTACATACTAAACCTGCTTGATGCTCTAAACAGATATTACGATAACTAGATGTTGATACTCCTGCCATTGGAGCAAGAATAATATTATTTTTTAAACTTACATTACCAATTTTTAACATCTAATTTCTCGCTTTGGTTAAAACTTCTAAAAGATGAATCACTTCATTCACCTGAGATACTTCTAATTTATAATGCGTCACGAATCGAATTGTAGTTTGATTAGAACCTCTTTCCCATATATCAAACATAACATATTTGCTTAATTGTTCAACGATATCATTCTCTATCGTAATAAATACTTGATTTGTTCTTGTTTGAGTAAAAAATTGAATACCTAATTGTTTGAATCCTTCTGTTAAAAGGTTGGCTAAATTATTTTGATAAGCACCAATTTCAAAAAATAAATTGTTTTCAAATAAAGCCTCAAATTGTAAACCGCATAAAAAACCTTTTGCTAGCAATCCGCCAAAATGTTTTTGAGTATATCTAAATTCTTCTTTTAAACAATCATTAACAATGACAAGAGCCTCTCCCATCATTAAACCATTTTTTGTACCACCAATATAAAATGCATCTACATATTTAGCCAAATCGCTTGCCTGAATAGTATTCTCATTCGCCATCAAAGCACAAGCTAATCTAGCTCCATCAACATACAGATACATATTCAGTTTTTTACAAATAGTATATAGTTCCTTTAATTCTGCTAAACTATAAATCGTGCCATATTCAGTAGGATTAGATATATATAACATTTTAGGTCTCACCATATGTTCATCCGTATGTTTGACAACAATTTGTTCAACATCGTCTGCTTTTACTTTACCATCACTATTATTTACGACTAAAACCTTATGACCTGTTGCCTCAATTGCGCCAGTTTCATGAACATGAATATGACCATTATCCGCCGATATCACAGCTTCAAATGGTTTTAAACAATGTGCAATTAAAATTTTATTTGTAATTGTACCACCAGTTAAAAAATGAACATCTGCTTTTTTACATTTAAAAACATTTTTGATTAAATCAGAAGCTTTTTTGGTATGTTCATCTAATCCATAGCCAACATAGGTATTATCGAGATTTTGATTCAATTTTTCCATTATTCTCGGATGTGCAATATAACAGTAATCATTCTTTAAATTAATCATTGTATTCTTTCTCCTAATTTTATTTAACAATATTTTACCATATCTTCTAAATTTTAAAAAATATTATGCTAATTTATTCAAACGCTTTTGTCATTTGTTTTGCATTTTAGAAAAAATATGATATAATTAGATTAAGAGGTGTTAATTATGGAAGAAAACAATATCAAAACAACAGAAATCGCCAAACAAGATGACAATAAAAAAACTAAAACGACAAAAGTTTCTGATCAAAAATTAAATTGGGGATTTTGGATTTTAAGTTTTTTTCTACCAATTTTAGGATATATTTTTTATTTAGTTTGGCAAACTAAAAAACCATTAAAGTCAAAATCTTGTGGATGGGGCTCATTGATAGGCTCTGTATTTTACATAGTTGTAGCCATTATTATCATACTAATAATCGGAAAAATTCGTTATCGATAAATCTAACTATGAAAAAGTGAAATTAACCCAATTTGTTAACTTCACTTTTTTTTATATTTTCTTGCATTTTATTCATAGTTATGATATAATTGAATAAATTATTTTTATTTAAAAGGAGATTAAATATGAAAAAATGCAATCACTGTAATCAATTATTAGAAGATGATGCAAAATTTTGCCCCGTATGTGGGAATAAAATTGAAGAAACAAATCCAGAAAATGAAGAAAGCAGTCAAGTGACAACAACAAATAGTGATTACTCATACTATAATCAAAATAATATGAATGCTACACCAAATAATCAAAAAGCTGATTCATCTAGTGTAGGTTTTGGAATTCTTTCTTTTTTCTTCCCTATTGTTGGGCTCATTCTTTTCTTAGTTTGGAAAGGAGAAACTCCTAGAAAAGCTAAATCTTGTGGAATCGGAGCATTGATTGGAGTTATTTTTAATATCGTTGTTTCTATTTGCTATGCGGTTATCATTGTATCTTATTTAGAAACAGCCTATTAAAATTAAGATTTTACATTGAATAAGAAAAAAATATGTATTCTATCTTCTATTATTCTATCATTTAGTATTTTTATTATTATGATGATTGCACTCCAATCCTTCCTACCTAAAGAGTTACAATTTTCTTTTGCTATCATTGGCAAAGTTCCTCTTTGTAATCGAAATAAAAATTCCGCATTAGCAATAGGAAATTTTGTTTTTCCGCTTTGTTGGCGTTGTACGTGTATGTTATTGTTCTATATTTTAGGAATGATATGTTTGAATTTAACACATTTGCGAAAAAAAATAATTTCTCTTCCCATCATATATAGTATGATAATTTGTATTACTTTCATATTGCCACTTATTATTGATGGATCTTTGCAATATTTTTTCGATATAGAAAGCAATAACTTAAGAAGAATTTTAACCGGAAGTTTATTTGGAATTGGTGTAAGCATACTAACTACTAAATTGATATCAATTTTATTTGATATTTAAAAAGAAGCAAATACCCATTGCTTCTTTTTTTGTTACTTGTTCTTTTCTATCCATTGATGGCATTATTTAAAATATAGGTTAGTATCTTTAGCAATATCATTTGTTAAAAATAAAATAGCAATTAAGTTAGGAATTGCCATTAAGGCATTTATAATTTCCGCCAAATTCCAAATCAAATCTATTTTTAAAAATGCACCTATAAAGACCATTAAAATATATAACCAATTATAAATCCTTTGAATTTTCACATTTCCCTTAGTCAAATAATCCAGACACTTTACTCCATATAGATTCCAACCAATAATGGTCGTAAAAGCAAAACAGATTATACACAATAAAATTAACAAAGAACAAACGATACTAGGAAAAGGAAGCCCTTTGGTAAAGGCATAATCAGCAATTGAAATCCCCATTAAGTTTTCTTTCCAAGCACCAGTAAGGACAACGCAAAGTCCTGTAAGACTACATATGATTACAGTGCCAAAAAAAGTTGATGTCATAGCAACTAACCCTTGCCGTATAGGATCGTTAGATTTAACGGTTGCCGTAGCAATCGGAGCACTACCAAGACCTGCTTCATTGGTAAAAATTCCTTTGGCTACTCCTTGTTGAATGACATTTCTGATTGTGATTCCCGTAATTCCTCCTGCAAGTGCTTGATTAGAAAAGGCCATTTGAACAATTGACCGTATTGCTAGGGGAATTTCTTTGATATTACAACATATCAATAAAAGACAAATAGCAATATAGGTAAGAGCCATAATAGGAACAATCCATTCACATACTCTACCAATTCTCTTCACTCCTCCAATTAACACTAATGCAGAAAAAATAGCAATCAGCGCTCCCGCAATCAAAGAACACCATGATAAATTTATCTTACCTATTGATAGAAGATGTAAACTTTCCTTATCAAAAACATTTTGCGTAGCATCAACAATTCCATTAATTTGTGTAAGAGTACCAAGACCCAAGATGGAAGCAAACATACCGAAGATAGCAAAGGCTTTCGCAAGCGGTTTCCACTTCGCCCCTAATCCATATTCAATATAAGCATAAGGACCCCCAATTATTCGATCATTTTCAATTTTACGGTATTTAACCGCCAAAAAACCTTCCGCATATTTGGTAGCCATTCCAAAAAAGGCAGTAATAATCATCCAAAGTAGCGCTCCTGGACCTCCAATTGTAATAGCTGATGCTACAGCAGTAATATTACCTGTCCCAATAGTTGCGGACATCGAAATGCACAAAGCCTGAAAAGTGCTCACTTCTCCTTTTTGTCCTTCTTCTTCTTTTAACATAAAAGAAAAGGCCTTCTTAAGTTTTGTAACTTGGAGACCTTTTAATTTTATTGTTAGCCATACACCAACTATAATGATTAAACAAATAAGGGGCATCCCCCAAATAAAATCATGAATTTGACGAATAACGTCTAAAGTTACCATATCTTTTATTCTCCATCTTTATAACTACTTACATATCTTGATGGACCTAAAATATATAACCCTTTTTCATTCCTCCCTGCTTCAATATAGCCACCATCTGTTCGAACTGCTATTTGATTACACGTTAATAATTTTAGTTTTTCTAAAATTACAAAACTTGCCATTACACCTGTTCCACACGCTTTGGTAAAACCGACGCCTCTTTCATATGTTTTAACATATATATCATTTGTAATCATTATAATATCTAAATTTAAATATTCTTTAAAAAGTGGTAGATTTCTAATCAAAGGTGCATCTTCTAATGCTTGTTTAAAATCATTAGGAAGAATGATTCCATGCCACACACCAGTATGCACAAGACTAATTTTATATATATGATTGTTCACAACAATAGGTTCATCAAGATATATTCTATTATCAATATATGTGAAGATTGGCTCATTCATTCTTACGTAAACCATAAATGGTGATAGATTTACTATTTTAGTATCTATTCTACCACTTGGTGTGAGAACCATATTCTCTTCTTCTTGAATAATATGATGACGATAACAGTATTCAATAAAGCATCTTATACCATTTCCACACATAGAAGCTAAACTACCATCTTGATTATATAAAACCATTTCTAAGGGTGTCGTCTTGACCATCATAAAACCATCTATTTTATTTTTACAAACCATTTGTGCATAAGCAGCATGATCTTTTTGACTTTGATACATACATATAATAAAGGTATTTTCACAACCGCTATAGATTTCCAAATTGCTCCTCCTTTTATATATCGTATTTTTATAACACTCTTAAAATGACACATTTTAGATATAATGATTCTTCACTATCAATTCTAACTGGATGATCGGGTGATTGAATACGAAAATCAAGCATTTGAACGATTCGTTTTGCATCCAAACTTGCTTCTTCTAACATCTGTAAAAATAAAGCAGGTGTCATATGATTAGAGCAAGAAAAAGTGAATAAAATTCCACCTGATTTGATTGCTTTTAACGCACTTAAATTAATTTCTTTATACCCACTATAAGCTTTTTTAACCGTATCTTTTGATTTAGTAAATGCGGGTGGATCAAGTATGATTACATCAAATTGATTTTGATTTTTACTATCTCGCAAAAAATCAAACACATCTTCACACACAACTTCAATATTTGTAAAATGATTGAGATTGGCATTTGTTAAAATATCATCACAAGCTTTTTGACTAATATCTACCGCAACACTTTTTTTCGCTCCATATTTCAAAGCATGCATAGCAAAACTTCCTGTATGAGAAAAACAATCAAGAACGATGCGATCTTTGACATAATATTTTAATGCGGCCCTATTCCATTTTTGGTCTAAAAAATATCCTGTTTTTTGACCATTTTCCAAATCAACCATTAACCGCACACCATTTTCTTCAATTACTACCTTAGGCTGAAAAGGAGCATGATATATCATACCTTTGTATTCTTCTAATCCCTCTTTTTTTCGAACAGCACTATCACTTCGTTCCATTATTCCTTTAGGTGAAAAGATTTTTACTAAAGCATGCACAATCATCTGCTTATGCATATCCATCCCAAGTGATAAAAATTGAACTGATAAATACTCTCCGTATTTATCTACAATTAAACCTGGTAGCCCATCAGCCTCACTAAATACAACGCGATAATTATCGGATAAACCCATTTGTTTTCGAAAATCATTTGCTAGATTAATTCTTTCTACAAAAAATTCTTCTGTAATTTCAATTTTTTCAAATGATAACATTCTTACCATAATTTTGCTTGCGGTATTTAGAAAACCTCTACCTAGAAAAGTTCCAGTATAAGTATAAACATCACAAAGTTTCCCTGATTGTATTTTACCCTCAATTGAGAAAACTTCATTAGAAAAAATCCAAGGATGACCATTTTGAATTCTTTGTTCTTCATCTTTTTTTAAAATTACTTTTTGCATATTCATCTTTTACCTACTATGTACCATATATTTTGTATTATAACATTTTTTTAACTATTCGTCAATTTAGAGTAAATTCTTTTTCATTTTATCTAATATGACTCATATATTTGGTTTTTTTATTGTATTTTGCAAATTGACAAATTTGTCCTTTTCTTTTAAAAAATACCTATTTTGTCCGCTTTTGCATAATTATAGACAAAATAGGGTATAATGAAGAAAAAGAGGTCAAAGGTGGCAATATGAGTTGGAATAAAAGAATTAAAGATTTACGTATCGACCATGATATGGGGAAAAAAGAACTTGCTGATAAACTAGACATTAGTGAGCGTACCCTTACTCGCTATGAATCAGGTATCAGTGAACCAACAATTAGTGTTTTAATAAAACTATCATTGCTATTTAATGTAAGCATTGATTATATTGCCGGAATTAAAGACGAAGAAGCAATCCTCACTCCTAGTATTAAAGAAGAATTAGAGGCTATCAATAAACGCCTTGACAAAATCGTTAAAATTATTTAAATTTAAAAAAGCATATTAAACTATTTGATTTAGTTTAATATGCTTTTTATTTTCTTAAATTACCTCAAAATATAAAAGTTCAATTTCATCTACTAGTTTACTATTTAACTCAACATTCATCAAATCAGTAGAATAATATTTCGTATCATCATCAGGGAAAACGGTAATGATTCCATCCACATCACTCATAACAGCACCTATAAAATTAGCACCACTGGAAATACCTACATTGAGTCCTAATTTTTGTTTTAATTTTTGGGCCATACATATTGCATCATTATCATCAACACTAATTATTTGATCAACAATATCTTTTGGATATAAATCTGGTACAAAGCCATCAGATAAACCTTCTATTCGGTGATGTCCATGACTGATGCCAGTTGATAAAATTAAGGTCTGAAGCGGTTCTAAAGCATACACTTTCGTTTGATATTTTTCTTTCAAATAATGACCAATTCCGTTAATGGTTCCTCCTGTTCCTACTCCTGCAATCACAGCTGGAAATTCAGTTGTCTTTTTTTCTAATTCTTTACAAAATGCAATATACGCTTTGGCATTATTAGGATTTTCAAATTGTTTAGTAAGAAATACCTGTTGTTCAACCGCTAATTTTTCAGCAATCTGAAAAGCTTCTTCAAAAGAATTGGTTAGAATTAATTTTACTCCTAAACGATTTAAAATTTCTTTACGCTCTTGACTCATAAATTGAGGCATACAAATAATAACCGGATTACCATAATCTTTAGCAATTGTTGCAAGAGCAATTCCCATATTGCCACTTGTGACCTCACAAATGGTTGTATCTTGATGAATAAGTCCTTTTTGATAAGCATCCTCAATAATCATTCTTGCTGGCCTATCTTTGATACTTCCAGAAATATTTTTTGATTCATCTTTGACTTGAACCTTTTTTACAACTCCATGATATTTATAATATATTTGATATAATGGCGTTTCTATTTGTTTGTCCATTCTTTCACCTACTCATTTTAGTTTATGCATCTATTGGAATGATTGATATTAAAATATACACTTTCAAAGAAAAAGAAGCAAGGATGTTTATAAAAATAAACAACCGTTACTTCTACTTATTTGAAAGTCTTACCCATACTAGCATAAGACATCACTATTTTGAAACCAGCTTTCATATATATATATCTAGCATGATTATGTAACCCTGTATAAAAAGTCATAAATTTAGCACCATGCATTTTATTATAATATGCAAGCATGGAGAATAAAGCTTGTCCTAATCCTTTTCCTCTAACCTCTTCCAAAATAGCAATACCATCAAAATGACCACGACCACTTTCTTCATTCCACATCGCACCAGTCCATCCTACAATTTGATTATTTTTGCTAACTACCAAAAATGGATATGGTTTTTCTAATTCTAAATTTTCTTTAATTACTTTTTCAAAATCATAAATGTTCAATTTTTGACAAAACTCCTCTAACCCATAATGCTTATGTGGCTGATAGATTTCAATTTGAATGCCTTCTTTTTCATTATTATTGAGAATTTCTTTAATTTTATCACTAATTTCATAGTCAACAAGATTTAAATGAAAAGCATCTTGATAATTATAAGGTTCATAACCCCGATGTAAATAAAAGAAGTATTCATTAGAATTAATTCTAATCCCAGGTGCACAAGGGTGATCATGATTATCAGTATGCGGAATATACCAAGCATAACAAGAGGGAAGAAAATAGGCTACCGCAATCTTTTTTCTACCCATATGTTTAAAATACGTTTCTAATTTTGTTAATAGTTTAGACCCTATGCCTTGACGTCGATATTCTTTTTTTACAATAATTGCATTTACAATTCCTGCAACTTCTAAATTATCTATATATTGCTTTCGTAAATATCCAATGGCAAAAGCAATTAGCGTATTCTCTTCATCATAAACAACAAAAGTTGAATCATATGAGAAATCAGGATTATTCAAAAGTTTTTCTTCATATGCATCAACAGACATGGTTTTTAGAAAATATTCTTCTGTGACAACTTCATTCCATAATTCACACATTAATTTTAAGTCTTCTAATCTGGCATTTCGAAAAATCATTTTAGTTCTCCTTTTCTTTGTTGTAAAAATGCTTGAATAGCTTCAATTTGAGCAATAAATTTTTCTTTTTCTGATAATTCCGGCAACATAAAAATATTTGTTTCAACCTCTTTTAATGGTCGATTAGAAATAACAATGAGAGATTTCGCATCCTCTTTATTTTGAAAGAAACTACTAGGAAGCGTAATTAAAGCATCAATATGACCATAGTTTTCCATCATATGATAAAATTCATTGCTACCTGATTTAGAAAAAAAGTTATTTTCAATGAGATATATTTGAAAATGCTGATTAGGAATTTTCAAAAAATGCTCTATCGCAAGATAAGGAAAATACCTAACTCCTTTATCATATAAACTAGAATGATAGGTCTTATTTTCATAATCATAACATGCTAGATCACTGACAATTAAATCAATGTGTGATGGTAAATATGCAAGAGCATCTTCATAATATATATTCACATCTTGCGTCATCATATTGGCTTTAGCAACAGCTACCTTTGTAAAAAGCATATGATTTTCAATACCTAGTAATTGAATAAACGGATCACTATAGTTTACCAATGTATAAGCTAAATTGCCAACTCCAAAGTTAAAATCAAGCATCTCAATGCTATCTGTTTTACTAAAAAAGGCATTTACTAAATTAGCAATTAAAATGCCGATAGCATCTGGTGTAATCAAATCTAGTGGAAAATTCAAATTTTTAAAACCTTTAATATCTAAAAGCAAAAAAGCTCTTCTAATTTCTTCACTATTTATACCATTTTCTTCTACATCTAATTTAAACGCCTCTAAACATTCATCAATCTTATTTTTTACATCATCATCAACCCTTAAAGGAACATCATTTAAAAAATAATCGATTACAGCAAGTAAACATTCATAATAATTCAATCTTCCTTTTTCTTTATTATAATTCGTTATTGCTGTATTTTCCTTTTCTTCATCAATCATACCATAATAGCAACTCATAATAGCATCATCAAGTAAATCAACCATTCTATTAATCATATCAACTTTTACTTTTGTCATTTCTAATAATTTTGGATTATTTTTCTTTTTCATTTTTCCCCATTTCCTTTTCATAAATTGAATTTGCCACCATTACACCCGATGCGATAGCAAAATGAATATTATAACCACCACACAAACCATCAACATCTAATAACTCCCCAATTGCATAGGTATTTATCATTTTTTTTAATTCAAACTTTTCAGTTATTTCTTCAATGTTTACTCCCCCTATTGTTACTTGAGATGCATCAAACCCATAATCACCAATAATATTTACAAAATAATTTTTCACTCTACTTGCAAGAGTCCTAGTTGTCAACTTGTTTTCTTTTTCTAAATCTGTCAAAATTTTTTGAGCTAGTGGCACTGGCAAAAAGCCAAAGGATAATTCTTTCATACTCATTTGTCGATTCATTGTTTTAAGATTATCTAAAAGTTCATTTAATTTTTTTTCTTCAATCAAAGGTAACAAATCTAATTTTAAAGTCAATTTTTGTTGACTTCTAGCTATTATACTAGATGCATTCATTATTACAATTCCACTTAACCCATCTTTTTTAAATTGAACTTCCCCATCTTCTGAGAATACTTCTTTGGTTCCTTCGTATAAACTCACTTTTGCCTTTTGTCTAAGTCCATCTAACCCTTGAATCGCTTTTTTTTCCACCATTAAACCTACTAAACCTGGTCTTAATGGAGTAATATCAATATGCATAGTAGACAACAGTTCATATCCTTCACCATTTGAGCCAAGTTTAGGCGTTGATTTTCCTCCTGTTGCAAAAATAATATAATCACACATCAAGGTCAATCTATCCTTATGCGTAGTATAGATTTGATATGTTTGTTTCTTTGTTTTTTCTACTTTTATTACTTCTGTATTTTCATAAACTTTTACATGATGCCTTTCTAATTGCATCTTAAAAAGTTCTACAACAGTTTTAGCCGATTCTGTGATTGGATAGGTTCTCAAATGCAAATCTTCTTTGGTAAAAAGCCCTAGATTGAACAACGTTTGCTTTAAATTTTGGTTGGAATATTGACTAAAAACATGAGTTGCAAACTTGTTGTTATATGTTTTTGTAAAACTTGAGCACTACTTAAATTACACTTGCCATTTCCACTTGCTAAAAGCTTTTTACCAATTTGATTTTTCTTTTCTAATAAGATTACTTCAATCCTATCCTTTAATTTTTCTTTCAAACAAATAGAGGCCATAATACCTGCTGGACCTGCTCCAATTACTACTACTTTGGTCATATATACTCCAATCTCATTATCTATTTATTCATATTATACACTACTTAAACACTTTAGTCAAACAATCTATGATATATCTAAATGAAAAGACTTAGTAATGAGGATCATTTTACTAAGTCTTTTCTCCATTTACCTTATGCATGATTATCTTTTTTAATCAAAGATGCAAACTTATTTATAGTATCAGGAATTAAATCAATTAAATTTTCTAAAATGTGAGAATGCTCATCAAGATGAAGAACTTTTGCGTCATTTTCTAATATAACCAAAAAAGCAATAGGAGTAAGCGTCATAGTACCACCGCTAGCTCCACCGAAGGGATTTTTCTTCGTTTCTTGATTTTCTTTTTGATCAACACCACCACTGATAAATCCGCATTTGACTTTAGAAATGGGAATGACGGAAACATTATTATACGTCATCATTTTCCCCATTACAACATTGACATCAACCATTGATTTAATCTTATCAACTGAAATATCTAATAACTGAATGATATTATTCATAATTTTTCTCCTTCTTTTTGAATAATTTTAAAAATACTTTAAAATTCTTGATGATTGCAAAAAGCATTTCTAGTAGTGTTACAGTTGCGTAAACCTCAAAATTAATCCCTTGATTTTCATCTTGTAACAATACAATTTGATAATAGTCATCTTTTACCACATGAAAAGTATGATCAATATAATTTTTAATATTTGATATAATAAACCAATCCAAAAAACCTAAATATGGCATCATAATAGGATTAGAACTATTAAAAGTAGGAATAAAAGTTACCTTTTTAATTTTAGCAAATTCTAAAAGAAGATAAACAAAGAAGTTTTCTTCTTTTAAATCTTTTAAAATAATGTTCAAATCATTTTCAA
>OLZQ01000693.1_pt1 | contig 16358 bp, 14 predicted proteins | sample 1644511 | NCBI WGS metagenome assembly OLZQ01 (sample SAMEA103958132, study PRJEB25191) | human gut metagenome | biome: human-associated habitat [ENVO:00009003]; feature: intestine environment [ENVO:2100002]; material: feces | place: Germany | collected 2013/2015 | reverse complement strand
GGTGCATTGGGGACCGATCACGTCAAAAGTCACGGCGGTGCCGAAGTCCACCACAACGCACGGATACCCGTAATAAGCCGCGGCGCCTACGGCGTTCGCCAGCCTGTCGGCCCCTATCTGGCGCGGGTGGGGATAGTCGATGCCCACGCCCAGCCGGGAATCGCAGGAAAGGAAATGGCACGGTTTGACGATCCAGTTTTTCAGCTCTTCCGCCACGCGCGGCACAACGGAACACACCACGGCGGCATCATAACGGACGCCGGCCAGCACCTCGTCCAGCCGCTCCCCGCTCACCTCCCGGGTGGGAATCATATACCGCTCCGGCAACAGGGCTTCCGGCGAAGAAAGCACGAACTTGGTGCGCGTGTTGGAATTGTCAATCAGAAGATAGGTCACGGGAATCAGTTAGTATGTTCCTCCGCCAGTTTCAAGGCCAAATCCGCTATTCTGCCGCTTCCTCCGGTCATCCCCGCCCGCAGCAGGTTTTCATGCATGCGCCTCCACTGCGCGCCGCCGTCCGCCATCATTTCCTGAAGAGCGGAAGCCAGGGCGCGGACATCCGGCACATGGCCGCCGCCGCCCAGTTTTTCCAGAAGGCGGGTATTGCCCTCCTCCTGGCCCGGAAGAAGAAAGTTCACCAGCATGGGCCGTGCGGCCGCAAGCACTTCGTGCACGGTGGCGCCTCCCGCTTTCCCGACCACTACATGGCTGGCGGCAAGATAGGAAGGCACGCGGCGCGTCCAGCCGCGCACCGTCAGCCTGCGTCCGTATCTGGCTCGCAAATCCCGGATGCGGGGATAAATGCGGCGGAACCGGCGCCCCAGAATACAGGTTACATGCAGGGCGGGATTCGCATCCAGCATACCCGCCAGCTCCGCCCGCGCATGCCGTGCGGAACGCTGGGCAAAGTAAAGCACCCGGAACGGCTCCCCTTCCTTCCAGGAAAGAGGATGCTCCTTCGCCAACGCCCCCAGCACGGGATTGACGGGAAATCCCGTAACGCGCAGCCTGTCCTGCGGCAGCCCCTTTTCCTCCATGATGGCCCTCGTCCAGGGATCCGTTACGGCCCAGAGAGGGGACTTGGAACACAGCCATGATTTATTGATGACGAAGGAATCCGTCACGACGGTCAGGTAGGGGACTGCCCTGCCCGTGCGGGAGGCCAGGGAATCCAGCATGTAGGGATATACCATGTAGGTGCAGACCACGGCATCCGGCTTCCATTCCCGCAGCAAACGTTCCAGCAGGCGCTCCACGGGGGCGATTCCCCTGACGGGCTTTTCCGCCATATTGCGCCTGTCGCTCACCTCATACATCAGTTTCCAGAGGCGGGGCATGCGGGAAATCATCCACAGGTAGGCGGCGCGCGTCAGGCCAAACATCCGGGGCATCGCCTCCGCGCACAGGTCCGTAACGAGGACTTCCGCGCGCCCTGCGAGAGCATCCCTCACGCCCCTGGCGGCGGAATTGTGCCCTTCCCCGTATCCTGCGGTCACAATCAGAATGCGCGGCAGCCGTCCTTTCTGCATAGAACAGGGTATACCAATATTCCGTTCCATCGAAAAGAACTTCTTGCAGGAGGGCAGACATGAGGGGAAGCGGCCGGAAAAACATTATCCTCCGGTATTCCCTCCGGACGGAAAGGAACGGAAAAAAACGGCCTTTCTTCCCTATGATTCCCTTCTCAAAACCGGATTTAACATTGACCTGCGCAGGCCGTCAGGGCAAGCTTCCAGCCATGCGCATCGTCTTCATGGGCACAGGCGACATTGCCATTCCCGCCTTCCGCAGCCTGATCCGTCATTCGGATCTGGCAGGCCTGGTCACGCAACCCGACCGCCCTGTCGGCAGGCACCAGGTGCTTACAGCCCCGGCCATCAAAAATATTGCCAGGGAAGCGGGCATTCCCGTGCTCCAGCCGCATTCCCTGCGCAGCCCGGATGCGCTGAGCAACCTCAGGAGACTGAATCCGGATCTAATCGTCGTCATGGCGTACGGGCAGATTCTGAGCCAGGAAGTGATTGATATGGCCCCCATGGGCTGCATCAACGCCCATGCCTCCCTCCTGCCGCGCCATCGCGGAGCGGCCTGCATCCAGTCCGCCATCAAATCCGGCGATGCAGAAACGGGCATCACCATCATGCACATTGTCAGGAAGCTGGATGCCGGAGACATCATCGCCCAGATCAGCACCCCCCTGGAAGGCACGGAAACCGGAGGTTCCCTGCATGACAAGCTGGCCAGGATGACGCCGGATGTGCTGCTGCCCGTCATCCATTCCATTGAAAAAGGAACGGCTACACGCATCCGCCAGCAGGAAATCCTGGCAACATACGCCCCCAAGCTCCTGCGGGCGGACGGAAAAATCGACTGGACGCGCCCCGCAGAAGAATCCGGGCGTACGATCCGTGGCCCGGGACCTTCACCAACTACTGGAACCGCAAGAAACGCATCCGCAACATGAAAATTTTCCCCGGCTTTTCCATCCTCCCGGAAGCGGAGGGAAAACCGGGCCAGGTGCTCTCCGCCGGGGAACAGGGTCTTTTGATCGCCTGCGGAAGCGGAGGATTGCTGGTGACAGACGTCCAGCTTGAAGGCAGCACGCGCATGAATATCTCCCAGCTCATTGCCGGCCACCCGAATTTGAAAGATATCCATTTTGACGTATAAATGGCCAAGTCCTTTTCCATGGAGAGCCTGAACGCGGCCCAGAGGAAAGCCGTGCAGACCCTGCAGGGGCCCGTGCTGATCCTGGCCGGGGCCGGAACGGGTAAAACGCGCACCGTCACCTGCCGCATCGCCCATATGGTGGACCGGGGTATCAGCCCCAAAAGCATCCTGGCCGTGACGTTCACAAACAAGGCCGCTCTGGAAATGCGGGAACGCGTAGGCCAGATGGTGGAACGCAAGGCGGCGCGCCAAATAATGGTGAGCACTTTCCATTCCCTCTGCGTGCGCATCCTGAGAGAGGATATAGGGCGCCTGGGGTACAAGACCAATTTCACCATTTACAGCGGTTCCGAACAAAGCGGCCTGATCCGGCGACTGATTGTGCGCCACGGCGGCATTACGGAGAAAATCACGCCCAAGGATGTGCTTTCCTCCATGAGCCGGATGAAAAACAGCGGTCTGGGCCTTGACTCCATTGAAGACAACCTGACGGCCAACATCGCCGCCTCCTACCAGCGGGAACTTCAGGCGCAGAATTCCGTGGATTTTGACGACCTGCTGATTCTGGCGGACAAATTGCTGAAGGAGCACCGGGACGTCAGGGAAGCGTGGCAACAGCGCTTCCGCTATATCACCGTGGATGAATTCCAGGATACCAACAGCCTCCAAATGAGCCTGCTGGGCCATCTGGTGGGGCCGGAACACAATGTCTGCGTAGTGGGGGACGACGACCAGTCCATCTACGGCTGGCGCGGGGCCCAGATCAGCAATATCCTGGAATTCGAACGTTTTTTTCCAAATCCCTCCATCATCAAACTGGAAGAAAATTACCGCTGCACCTCCCCCATCCTGGACACGGCCAATGCCCTGATCCGCCATAACCTGGGCCGGAGGGACAAGACGCTGCGCGCCCATAAAGGCGGAGGAGAAGCCGTCCGGCTCATTTCCATGCCCGGAGACGCGGAAGAAGCGGAATTCATCATCACGGACATTGAAAACGTCCGCAGGCAGGAAGGCCGGCCCTGGGAGGATTTCGCCATTCTGTTCCGGGCCAATACCCAGAGCCGCATCATTGAACAAACGCTCCGGGAACACAAAATTCCCTACCGCATGGTGGGCGCGCAAAGTTTTTTCGACCGCAAGGAGGTAAAGGACCTCATTTCCTATCTGGCGACTATCGAAAACCCGCAGGCTGACGAATATCTGCTGCGCATCCTCAACACGCCGCCGCGCGGCATCAGCGAGCTGACCAGCCATCTGGCCATCGACTGGAGCCGGGAGCACGGCAACAGCGTCTGGGCAGCCCTCCAGGACGAAGAATTCCTGGCGGCCCTTTCCACCCGCGCCCGCAACAGCGTGCAGGCATTCAATGAACTGATTGCAAAATACATCGACCTTTTCCAGGATAAGGAAACCGACTTCGGAGACATCCTGGAGCAGCTTATTGAGGAAACCGGATTCAGCGAATACGTCACGCGCCTGTGCAAAACGGAAGCTGAAATCCAGAAACGGCTGGTGTCCATCGGGGACGTGAAAGCCTCCCTCCGCAACTTCTGGCAACCCGGAAAAACTCTCCGGGACTACCTGGCCCAGGTCACCCTGGACAAGGAAGATAACGATGACGACGTGGAAAACAAGCCAGGCGTATGCCTGATTACCATGCACGCCGCCAAGGGACTGGAATTTCCGGTAGTGTACCTCGTGGGGCTGGAGGAAGGCATCCTTCCCCACAAGCGTTCCCTGGAAGACGGCAATTGCGATGAAGAACGCCGCCTGCTCTACGTAGGCATCACGCGCGCCCAGGAGAAACTCATGCTTACTTATTGCGCCACGCGCCTGCGTTACGGGGACCGCATGCCTTGCCAGCGCTCCTCCTTCCTCAGTGAAATTCCTCCCCACCTGATGGAATATTCCAAATGGGAGGATCTCATGAACGCGGAAGCGACGGAAGAGGAATCCGGAAACTTTTTCGATTCCCTGCGCAGCATGCTTCTGGAAGAGGAATAAGAGGCGGCATGGCGTTTTGCCAGCCTCTTTTCAACCATGTCTTTTACTTTAACTTTATTCAGAGGACAAGGCGCCGTTGCCGCCCGGAAACGCCAGTCTGCCGACTTTCCGCCTCCAGAATATTCAGCCGCGCCAGCTGCATGGTCTGTTCCGGACGTGAAAAATCCTCCCGGCCTGAACCGGGAGGATTGAAAATACGGGACTGGAGGTCTTCCCTGGATTACCAGAAGATGATGTACAGGGCAACCGTCGCGGCAACCACGAGCCATCCGAAGATTTTAGCCCGTGAAGAGGACTGAAGGGCAACCACGCCCCTGTCGGGCAGCACGATAGGCTGTCCGCCGCGGGCGGCGTTCACCGCCGTGAAGATGAAGCCGATGACCACTACCGTGATGAAACACACGGCCATGCGGTTCAGGAAGGCCATTTCCGGCTGCCACACCTTCAGGATTCCGTACAGGAGGGCATTAATGACGATACCCAGCCAACCGAAGATGCGCGGGCACTTGGGCACAAAGAAGCCGAAGAGGAACACGCACAGGGCGCCCGGGCTCAGGAAGCCCTGGAATTCCTGAATGAAATTGAAGATGCCGCCAAAGGCCGGGCTGTCCAGGAACGGAGCAATGGTCAGGGCGATCACGGCGCACACCAGCAAACCAATCTTGCCGACGGTAACCAGCTCCGTGGGCCCCGCATTTTTGCGCAGCTTGTTGTAAATATCCATCGTAAAGATGGTGGACGCGGAATTCAGCATGGATGCCAGGGAAGACACCACCGCGCCAAAGAGAGCCGCAAGCACAAACCATGTCCATCCCGTGCCGGGAAGCAACTTCCTGATCAGCGTGCCGAAGGCAGAGTCATAGTCAAAGCCTACCAGCGTATCCGTCAGATAGTAGTTGTCCGAGTTGTCCACGGCCGGCTTGATGATTTTATTGTTAAGGGAAGCGATTTTTTCCACGAACGGGGCACGTTCCGCTAACGTGGTCTGGTCGTTGGCGGCATCCGCTTTCAAATCGGCGCAGGCCTGTTTCAAATTGGCCATAACATCTTCGCCCACCTTCATTACTTCCGCGTTATGAATGGCATGGGCACAGCCTTCCTCCACGTTTTCCACCAGGAAGCTGTCCGTAAGCTTGTAGATGACGGGGCGGCCCTTGACTGCGGCGGGATCTTCCGTCTTACGGATTTCCGCCGCATATTTTACTTCCGCCTGTTCCTTCAGGTCATTGCGGTACAGGTTATAGGCCAGGATGCCGGGGACCACCACCACGAATGGGATGATGAGCTTGAGGAACGCGGCGAACACAATGCCCATCTGACCTTCCGCCAGGGATTTGGAAGCCAGCGTACGCTGCATGATGTACTGGTTGAGGCCCCAGTAAAAGAAGTTGGGAATCCACAGGCCCAGGCAAAGAGCCGTCCACGGGATTTCCGCATCATCCGCAGGACGGATCATGTGCAGCTTGCCGCCCACGGTATTTACACCGCTGGCCGCGTCACCGGAGTTCAGCTCAAAAAAGCGCGTCACCCCATGCCAGAGGCTGTCCGAAGGATTCCCCAGGGAGGCAACCGTCGCGCCGGAATTGGCGGCGGCGGATTGAATCAAATGGTTCGGGTCTGCGCCGCTGAGCTCCGTCAGGGCAAAATAGGCTACCACGCCGCCGCCCACAATCAGGGCGGCGCCCCAGAACAGGTCCGTCCAGGCGCAGGCTTTCAACCCGCCCACGAACACGTATACCGTGGCGCAGAAGGCAATGATAACGCAGCCGACGGTGATGTTGCCGAAGTCAATGCCCATGGCAGAGTATCCCGTGAAGAACACGGAGATCACCTTGGCGCCGGCGTAAATCACGCCCGCAGTCGGCACGCCTACCAGAATCAGCAGCGTGGCAATGGCCATCAGGGAACGGGCCAGCGTGTTATACCGGTATTCCAGGAATTCGGGAATCGTATATACGCCGCCTTTCAGCAGCTTGGGAAGGAAACAGAAGGCTACAACCACCAGCGTGATTGCGGCCAGCCATTCATACCCGGCGATGGCCATGCCCACCCAGTTGGCCGATTTGCCGGACATCCCCACAAACTGTTCCGTGGAAATGTTGGCGGCAATCAGGGAGAAACCCACCAGCCACCAGGTCAGACCGCGGCCGGCAAGGAAATAGTCTGAAGCGCCCTTGGCCTTCTTTTCCTCTTCCGTTTCTTCGGGGTCACGGCTTTTCCAGATGCCCAGGGCGATTACGCCCACTACGACCACGCAGAAGAGAATGACTTCCACCATGGAAAGAGGGGCCGTTTTAGGCTCCGCAGAGGCGGTCTGTACAGCCTCTGCAGCGGGAGCCGCCGGCTGAATTTCCGCTGCCGGCTGGACTTCAACAGCGGGAGTCGCGGCCGGAGCGGCCAGGGCGGGCTGCGCATCAGCTGCCGTTGCAGGCACGGGCCCCTCCTGGGCGGATGCGCCCCACGTCATCAGGGCGAGCGCCCCGAATATAGTTGCTAGTGTTTTCATCATCAGTATGGATTAAGCTTGGTACAGAATACGGGCGCCTTCTCCGGCACGGGTTACAAGATACGTAGTTTCAATGCCCGTTTCCTGGCAGTAGCTGTCCAGAAGCTCCTGGGCCACCTTTTCCACGTCCTCCGTCTTCACCAGGGCCACAATGCATCCGCCAAACCCGCCGCCCGTCATGCGCGCGCCGTAAATGGAGGATGCGGAGGGAATGCGGTCACAAAGGGAAACAAGGGTATCCACCTCAGCACAGGAAACTTCATAGTCGTCACGCAGGGAAGCATGGCTGCCGCGCATGGCTACACCGGCCTCATCCCAATCGCCGCGGGCAAGGGCGTTCGCAAAAGCGTTCACGCGCGCATTTTCTCCAATGACGTGGCGGGCGCGGCGATAGCGCACATCGCCAAGCTGTTCCCTGAAGGATTCCAACAGCTCCAGCGTAGCTTCCCGCAGGGAGGGCACGCCCATGATGGAAGAAGCTTCCTCACACTGCTTGCGGCGCTGTCCATAAGCTCCGTCCGCCAGGGAATGCTTCACAGCGCTGTCCAGAACCAGCACGGAGACGGACTCATTGTTCATCGGAACCAGCTCATATTCCAGCGTGGCGCAATCCAGCTTGAGAGCCATGCCCTTCTTGCCGTTGGCAGAAATAAACTGGTCCATGATGCCGCAGGGAACGTTCACGAATTCATGTTCCACGGCCTGCCCGATCAGGGCTACTTCCTTGGGATCTATTTCAACGCCGGCAAAAGCGGCGAGCGCCGTACAGACGGCAACTTCAAGAGCGGCACTGGAGGAGAGGCCGCCACCGCGGGGCACATTGCTGTCAATCAGCATATCCACAGGCCCGATTTCTATGCCGCGCCTGTGCAGGTTGGCCAAAACGCCGCGGACATAATTGGACCAGAACGGTTCGCCGGGAACCAAGGCATCTTCCACCGCAATTTCATGGATCTGGTCACCCAGGGAACCGCAAAAGCGGTGTTTGCCCACGGGGGAGGGAGCCACAGCCACAACACAATGGTTATCAAGCGCCATAGGCATCACAAAACCGTTATTATAATCCGTGTGCTCACCAATAAGGTTCACACGTCCCGGTGCCGCTGCCACATGAGTAGGCGCCTGACCGAAATACTCGATGAAATACGGAGTCACCGTTTCTTTAGAGATTTCTCGCTGAACTAAATCCATAATAGATTGATTCTGCCCCATCCCTTTCCGCACCTCAAGATTAAAGTCTCTGCCCGGCAATAATTTTCTTCATTTTCCACAAAATACACCAATTTCATCCCCCTCCCGAATTGCAGTATTCTTAAAACGGGCCTGTTCCACCGGACAGAGAACCCCAGCCAGATTCCAAATTCCCGGCAATAACGGCTGACGGCCTGCAATCCAGGGAGACCTGGAAGCTACTTTGCCCCACGGGCGAAAAGCACTGCCGGGACGGTTTTCAGAAGCAGTTTGATATCCAGCCACAGGGACCAGTTGTCAATATACTTCATATCCAATTCCACCAGCTTTTCAAATTCCCGGATGTTGCTGCGTCCGGCAATCTGCCAGTACCCCGTCACACCGGGCAGCACGCTCAACCTGCGGCGGTGGGCGTCGCTGGTAAAGGCTTCCGTCTCATAAACGGGCAGCGGGCGCGGGCCAACCAGGCTCATTTCCCCCTTCAGCACATTAATGAGCTGGGGAAGCTCGTCGATGCTGAATTTGCGCAGGAAGCGCCCAAAGGAGAAGATGCGAGGGTCGTGCTCCAGCTTAAAGATGGGGCCGTCCATGTCATTGCCGTACTTGGCTTTCACTTCATCCAGCCTCTTATCCGCGTCCCGGTACATGGTGCGGAACTTCCACATGCCAAACTCCCGACCATACAGCCCGGAACGTTTCTGGCGGTAAAAGACCGGGCCACGATCCGACAGCTTGATTCCCACAGCCGCCAGCACCCACAGGGGTGACGTTCCCACCAGAAGCGCCAGCGCTCCCGTCCAGTCCAGCATTTTCTTCAACTGCCAGGAGGTGGTATAGGGAATGGGGGTGGATTTGTACACCAGCATTCTTGTTCCTCCAATCACGCCGAAATAGGTTTTATGCACAGCGGGCATGCTTACCACCATGCTCGCGTAAAAATCGACTCCCATCTTGCCGCACAGTTCCACCAGGCACCGCGCCACGGAAGAATCCACCTCCTCCGGCAGAAACACCACCTTGCTGACGCAATTCTTAATCAACAAATTCCTGACTACCGCACTGTCCACCTCTTCAGGCGCCATGACCAGCAGCCCATTCCTGAAGTCCACATGATTGTTCTCCAGCGTCCTGCGGAATTCTTTCACATGATCCGGAGTTCCCACCACCAGCGTAGGGGCTTCCTCCACCAGCCTTTTTTCCGCCCGGAACCGGCTGATACGCAGCCAGAGGGAACCCAGGAAGGTAAGCAAATACGCCAGGGTCTGGACACCGACATCCGCGGAGAAGGGAACAAAGAACTTCCATATCATCACGCTTAACACCACAAAACAGGCATATGCCACCACAAACCGCCGGATGCTTTCCCAGAGCGTCTGGCAGCGGTAGTAAACGCCGAACTGGTCACAGCACACATACAGCAGCAGAGACATCGTCAGCGGCGTCAGCACCAGCGTCCGCAGACACCACGGTTCCGGAGCGACCCCATCCCATTGCCAGGACACAAATCCGACAACGAAGAAGACGACGAATGCAAGGACGAAAACAACAATCTTATTAATCCCGTAGGTAGTACGGTCTGCATTTTGAATCAGCATCGAGAGAATATGTAGATTAGCCGGCATTTAAAATGCTCCGTCCTTGTCTTTTTGTCAAATTGTTTGCTCACTCTGAGCCATGCCCGGCACGGAAGCCTGCCTCCCGGACGGCCTTCCCGCCTCCGGGCGAGCAGAAAGCCTAAAATGACGAGATACCGGCTTGCAAGAATCCGGCTCCCTGTGCATTGGTATACGCGTCAATCGACCGGACTGGTCACGCGCCTAGCCTGATCGCCCCCCTATCAGACCATGCATGGACCGTTGATCGGGGCATGGGGCCCCCTTACTCCTGGCTTTTCTCATGGCAGCGGAACGTCCCGGCGATCCTCCGGATGGAATTTACTGCACACAGCGATAAATCCGGCATGACACCAACATAATCACCAACTTAGCATATAAGTATGTCACAACACAACACACAGGGAAGACAGGGCCAGGGAGCTCGCCGCCGCTACAACAAGGGCGGACGCTCCTATGGCAATGACCGCCGCGATTCCAGCGGTTACCGTCCCAAGTACAGAAAAGAAGCGCCCGCCAAACTCTCCTTGTGGCAGCGTTTCCTGGGCCTCTTCGGCATTCGTCCGTCCAAGAATAACAAGTATGCGGCCAGGGATAAAGCCGCCGCCAAAACCAACACCCGCGTAGCCCGCAACAGGCAGGATCGCGTTTCCGCACCCAAACAGCCCGTCTCCAACCGCCGGCTTTATGTGGGCAATCTTTCCTATAAAGCTACGGAAAGCGATCTGGAGGACGTGTTCAAGGGCATCGGGGAAGTCAATTCCGTGGAAATCATTTACAACCCCCGCACCCACAAGTCCAAGGGGTATGCTTTTGTGGAAATGAAGAAGATGGAAGACGCCATCCGTTCCGTGGACATTCTCCACAACCAGCCTTTCATGGGCCGCAATCTGCTGGTCAGCGGAGCCAATGAACGCCAGGAACAACCCCGTCAGCCCCGCGAAGACCGCGCACCCAGGGAAGAACAGGGTTCCATGGCGGAAGTGAAGGAAACCTCCACTCCCCTGCTCCAGCCGGAAGCTCCCGCTCCCCAGTCCCAGGAACAATAACCATTTTACCATGCGGAAGCCGGCCTTTGAAGAAAGGCCGGCTTCCTGCATTTACGGGAAAGGGAACTCCAGGCAGCAACGAACGTGCAGCACGGCACGGGAGCCGCACCATCCACCAGCCCTTCCATCCGTAGTGTTTCAACCACACCCCTGTCCGTCCCGGGGCGGCGGAACAGGCGTGCCTGCAAAGGCGGATTCTGAAAATATCACGGCAGCCCCCAGGCTCTGCGCAGGCGCAAATATTCCCTGGCGGGGAGCAGAATATAAAGGGGATGTCTGGAAGGATCCAGCCATGCAATCATGGCCCTCAAATTTTCCTCGCTCATTGCGGTGCATCCGGCCGTAGGGGCTCCTCCGTCCCGGCGCCAGATATGGAAAAAAATGGAGGAACCCGCACCCGGCACGGGTTTCTGCCGTCCGTCTGCGGCATTATGCCGGATAAACAGTTTCAGACTGTGGGCGTAATCATTCAGCTTCATCTGCTGCTTGAACTCCCAAGGCGTGACGGGATCATGCTTCAGCACAAAGTGCTGGTTATACAGGGGAGAGGCAGGGTCATCCACCCACATGTCCCGCGGCGTGATGCGGCGGTACGGCATGGAACGCTTTTTCTGCGGCGCGGGGACGGTTCCATATACGCCCCCCAGTTCAAAAATTCCTGCGGGAGAACGCAAGTCCCCCTCCTTCTTCACCGGCCCTCCGGCGGGAGGGAAGCTGACGCCCCTGCCCCAGACCAGACCGGATTTTCCCAGACGCGCCGGAAACGGCCCTTTCACCATCACCCAGCCCCGCGGCCCTTTCTCCAAAAGGCTCAACTGCACATGGGAACTATTCCACCCGTCCGCGGAACCTACAATCACCTGGCTGCAATCCGCCGGAAGCGCCGCGGCCGGAAAACAGAACGCCGCCAGCATGCACAAACACAGGTATACTGCCTTCATGAGCCGTAGCATAACGGCACCGTTCCGGAAGAAAAGCAATTACTCCGTCTCCACAGGCACGCCATGCGGCGGAATTTATCCGTCCAGTTCAACGGAAAATTTCATCAAGCAGGGACTCAATTCCCTCCTTGGCAAACCGGGAATACAGATACAGCCTTTTAGCTTCCATGTACTTGCCCAGGGCGGACCCCACTTCTCCCTCATTCCTGCATTTTTCCGCATCATTCAGCAAATTCACCAGCGTGCTTGCCTTTGTCGTCAGGTCCAGATACCGGGCATTCAGCTCCTGGTCATTGATGAACAGCTCCTGGTCTTTGGAACGCAGCTGCTGAAGCTCCTCCCAGGCGCCGTATACGTCCTGCATGGCTTCACGCTGACGCGCCGCGCCCAGGGCACGCTCAATAACGGCCATTTTGCCCAAATCTTCCACAAACTGCTTCTGGAGCTCCGGATCATCCTTCACCAGAACGGCAAATTCATGCTGGTTGTCAAAGATGCGGCGATAATTCTTACTCTTGTGGAAACGTTTGAAATCCTCCAGCGCATGGGATTGCTGACCCGCGGCCATCATGGCGTTCCGCAGCGGAAGAAGGCGGGGGTTTTTCGGCCAGATTTCAATGGCGCTTTTCAGGCATTCCTCCAGTTTGGCGCGGTCACCCCTGGCCAGGGCTTCCTGACCCTGGGAAATATAGGCGTCACTGGCGAATACGGCGGCGCTGATTGCGGATTCCGCACGGCCCGTGCTGAAATCCCTGGAAGTCTTCTTAAGAGCCTCCACCAGGGAAAGGGCTTCTTCATAATCTTTGCCGTTCATCAGCTCGAACAACTTTTCCACGTCCCGCTTGAAGGCATACAGCTTTTGCTTCTTCTCATACGGAAACGTATTTACGGCAGGCATGAATTCCCCGATCAGAAGGGCTTCGTTCAGCCGTTCCAGCGCATCCACATAATGACGGGAATCCACCAGATTGTTCACGGCCTTCATGTGCCGGTCGGAGTCACGGGCCAGCTCCCGGGAAAGATTGTCCAGAATAGCGACGGTGGGCGGAGCGCCCAGCGTGCCGCTGAACATCTTGGCGGCATCGGAATTTTTATCCAGCCGCAGCTTGGTATCCCCGTCATTGAACAGGCGGCTGTAAACGCCGCAGCCTATGGAAACATGGTCAAAACGCCGCTGGGCAAACAATTGAACCAGCGTAGACTGGAAAACAACTTTCGCTTCCGTCACCGTCAGCACCTGTTCACTCTCCAGCTTCAGCTTGCGGGCTTCCATCTCCACCACACGCTTTTCCAGGTATTTGTAACGGGGATTATTTTTCGCCGGATGATTGGAGGGAGTCCCCTTTTTCCCGCCCTTCTGGCCGGAGGGTGCACCGGAAATCGCCGTCACGCCGCTTTCCATCAGCGTCGGAAACGCCTCCGTCCAGCGGATTGCTGGAAGCGGCGGTCAACAGGTCCACTACCTGCCGCACCACATTATCCGCCGCCAGTTTTTCCTTGCGCATGGAGAGCGTTTCGTGGAGCTTTTCAAAAATTTTCTGATATTCCTTCGCATCTTCCGTGCTCTCCTCCGGCTGGCTCAGGTATTTGTTGAAACGCGCTTCAATCTCCCGGAAACTGCCCATATTCAACGTCGTTCCGTTGATGGTCACCGTGCCGTCCTGAGGGTTCAGGAAAGGCAGCTCATTGCCGTACAGGGACTTGGCATCCCCCTGCCTGGAAGGCTGGTAGGCATTCGGCTGAACGGCGGGAGGGGAGGCAGGAGGCGCGGCAGGCGCACCGCCGGCTGCAGGAGGGTTGTACATCATCTGCCCCAGCGCAGGAACCGCGCAGGCCAGAGTCATCAAAAAACAGCATTTCATAGGACGAGGGAGATTGTTTATTTAGGCTGAATGGATGTAGCTACGCACACGCCGCGCACCTTCGGATTGACGTCTTCCACCCGGAACTCTATCCTGTATTGCTGGTCCCGGTTGATGTTCAGTCCGTTCCTGGCCTCAGCAGAAACACAGACGGGAATGATGCACTCACGCCCGGAGGCGTCTTTGTACAAGAAGGCAATAAGCTCGGACTCGCCGCGCGGAAAACGGTCAATCACCGTTCCGTCCAGTGCATAGTTGTTATTGGAAAGCTGGGAGGCGTTCGCCGCCAGAATATCCAGAGGTATATCCGACCCGGCCTGAGGCTTCTCCCCGGCTCGGAACATGACAATCCCCACAATAACGGCCAGCACAAAAACCGCCGCCCCGACCGTCAAAACCAGTGCGGATGATGAGGAATTTTTCTTTTTTGCTGCACGCCGTCTCGACATAATTTTTGATGGAAGAAGTATATAACGGACTTCCCGCAAATGCACGCATTAAATTAAAGCTCCCAGCGCGAACGGCGGATTCCCGCGTAGGCGGCCGCAATGCCGCACGCAACATGCACGCCCAGAACAATATAACAAACCAGGGAGGGCGTCAGGTCCGTATCCAGCACATTCTTGACGGCGTGATATACGTCGTCCTTCAGGGCGGAGATGCTGCCGGACCACGCCCAATACGCGGAAATGAAGGGCCGTATGAAATCCTCCACATATTCCGGAAGCGCCAGCACCGCTCCGGAGAGAGGAAGCTGGAAACCCACCAGATAAATGCTCAGCAGGGAAGCCTGGTCCGCACTCCGGGCCAGGGCGGAAATGCCCAGGCATACAAAAGTCATGGCGGCGTTCGCCAAAATCAGGAACAGCAGATGCGTCAGGCCGCCGCCACGGTCCCAGAAAAAATCCACAAAGGCAAACATCCAGACGGATTGCACCAGCACCAGGACGCTCAGATAGGACAGCTTGCTCGCCAGGTAGGCGGAAGGCCTCATGCCCGCATACTTTTCCTTTTCCATGACGGCGCGTTCGCCGGCCACCTCGCGGGCGGCATTGTTGGACCCCATCAGCCCCAGCAGAATCACCTCAAACATGATGATGCCGGAGACGGCGGATCCCGTCTTCATGTTCAGCTGCTGGGCTTCCATATCCTTCTGGACAGTCTGGACATCCTGCGTGGCGGAAAGCCCCACGATTTGCCCGGAGCCCTTGTCCGTAAACATGGCTACCAGCACGGGAAACAGCAGCACCATGACCAATTGAAGAACCAACTGGGAACGGTCGCGGAAAAAGATGCGCCAGCGCCGCCCCAGCAGGCAAAAGAACTGGGTGAAAAATCCGGGAACTTCCGGAATGTTTTCCTCCACGGCCTTTTCCCGTTCCGTTCCGGATTCTCCGGAGGCCCCCTCCTTCTCCGCCTCCGCAAGACGGACGGCATCCGGATCCGGCAGTTCCCCGGAAAGAATTTTCTTTTCCCTTTCCTGTTCCAGACGGGAATAATAGGAATCCCGGTGCTTGCTCCAGGACCGGCTCCAGGAAGGGCCTTCACGATCCTGGAGCTTCGGGTAAATCTCCTCCAGCGAGGAAACGCCGAAGTAATGCAGCATGGTTTTCGGCGAACCGTGGTAAGCCACGCAGCCCTGGTGCATGACCAGGATGGAATCATACCTGTCCAGATGGGAAAGGCTGTGCGTGACGGAAATGACGATGCGGCCTTCCGAACGGGAGATTTCATGCAGGAGGAACACGATATCGTGTTCCGACCTGGGATCCAGTCCGGACGTCACCTCATCGCAAATCAGCAGCCGGGGATTGGATACCAGTTCCATGGCCAGCGCCAGTCGCCTTTTCTGGCCGCCGGAAAGAATTTTCACATCCCGGTCCGTAATCCCCTCCATTCCCGTTACCTCCAGGGCATTGTCAATGCTGTCGTCCAAATCGTCCACGGAATTGAACCGGCAACGGAGCCTGGCGGCGCTCTCCACATTCTCATCCACGCTCAGCTGGTCATAGGCAATGCTGAACTGGGGAACGAACCCGATTTCCGAAGGTTCAAAGTCTTCTTCAGCCAAATCATGGCCATTCCAGAAAAAACGCCCGCCCGTTTCCGCAATCATGCCCGCAATCGCCTTCAATAAGGTCGTCTTTCCGCAGCCGGAAGGGCCTACAAATACTATAAATTCCCCTCTCTTTATTTCCATATCCATATCCTTAACAGCATGAACATCTCCAGGATACCATTTATTCACTTTGCTTATCTGCAGATCGCCTGCAAAATTCCTGTTTTCCATATATTAATCCCCTGTGTTAATCTTTCATCCCGGAAGATATAATGCCCTGCTCCAGATATTTCTGCCCGGACAGGAATATCAAAAGAGGAGGCATCAGTGTAATCAGTGATGCAATTAATGATATCCCGGCGTTATCCGCCGTGATGTTTGACATATATAATGACAGCGGCCAGAGCGCCTGGTTTTTTAAGAATGCCTGAGGCGCTTCTATTGCGTTCCAGTATTCCAA